>Ga0222713_10000553_pt1 | contig 42433 bp, 66 predicted proteins | sample C33_649DmetaG_FD_165061 | JGI IMG/M metagenome (GOLD analysis project Ga0222713, IMG submission 165061) | Estuarine water microbial communities from San Francisco Bay, California, United States - C33_649D | ecosystem: Environmental > Aquatic > Marine > Unclassified | place: USA: California... | reverse complement strand
AATGTTGACAGCAATAAAATACATCAACTGTTTTTGAATACAGAATTTCCTTGGTATTTTATGCAGTCAACAGTAACTCAAAAAACCAACGAATTAGTATCAGATGAAAATACATACGACTCTCCACAATTGGTATCGTTGATGTATGCGGATTACGAGCCAATATCAAAACATTGGCAATTATGTAACTTAGATTTTTTGTCGCATGAAGTATCAAGAAGACTTGGATATAAATTATTTTATAAAAGAGTTAAGGCAAACTTATTATTGAATAATAATAACACATCGAATCAACATTTGCCTGCACATGTAGACAATGAATCGCAGGATCATTTGGTGATGATTTACTTTGTGAATACTACAGATTCCCCAACAACAATTTTTAAGAATACATCTAAGCCTTGGATGATAGAAACACAAATTGAATCTAAACAGGGAAGAATTGTAATTTTTTCAGGTAAAAAATATCATGCGGGAATGAATCCAATAAAAAGTCCATACAGAATTCTTATAAACTTTAACATCACACATATGGAAAAAATATATGAAAATCAATGAAACTTACGAACTGACAGAGCGTGATATCAAGTATAGAGATAAAGATGTTGTTGCAAGTATCAAAATCAATGCTGGAGATTATAAAGGAGTAGAGTTTCATTTTGGTGAACTTAATTTTGCCGATGATGAAAATCCTGACGGAACGTATACAATGGGCTTTAGTTATGATATACTGAGTGAAGAACATATGAGTCTAAAAGGCAATAAAACGTTCGAATCATATCTCGGTGAGATTTTAAACGATCTCTTAAGAAACGCACTAGAAGAAGCAGAGAAAAGGTACAAAGATGAACTTGGAACAGAAAATACTAAAACATCTTTTGGTAGATGAGGAATACACACGAAAGACTTTACCCTTTATTAAGAGCGAGTATTTCCAAGAATCTTCTGAAAAACTATTGTTTGAAGAAATTCGAAACTATGTAAATAAGTATAATGCAATGCCAACTAAAGAGGCATTGACAATTGAGGTCGATAAGAAAGTAAATCTTACAGACGATCAACACAAAAAAACAATTTCACTCATTAAAGATATTACAGTTGACATTGAAATTTCTGACACAAAGTGGTTGATTGATGCAACAGAAAGTTTTTGTCAAGAAAAAGCAATCTACAATGGCATCATGCAAAGCATTCAAATTCTCGATAGCAAAACAGGTAACGAGAAATTGGATAAAGGTTCAATCCCAACAATTCTAGCAGATGCGCTTTCAGTTTCTTTTGATAATCACGTTGGTCACGATTTTATTGATGACGCAGAGACACGATATGACTTCTACCATAAAGTTGAGAAGCGAATCCCATTCGACCTTGATTACTTGAATCGAATCACTAAGGGTGGGCTTGCAGAAAAATCCCTGAACATTGTGCTTGCTGGTACTGGTGTTGGTAAGTCTTTGTTCATGTGTCATTGTGCGGCAGCCAATTTAACAATGGGCAAGAACGTTTTATACATCACACTAGAGATGGCTGAAGAACGTATCGCAGAACGTATTGATGCAAACTTGTTGAATGTCGAACTTGACAGACTCATTGGTATGTCAAAAGAAACATACTTGAAGAAAGTTTCTAGTCTACGTGAAAAAACGAAAGGCAAGTTGATTATCAAAGAGTATCCAACCGCAAGTGCAAACGTGTCTCACTTTAATCACTTGTTGAATGAGTTGAAGTTGAAGCGTCAATTTATTCCTGATATCATCTACATCGACTACTTGAACATTTGTTCTTCCGCACGTATGAAAATGGGTGCATCTATTAACTCATACACATACATCAAAGCAATTGCAGAAGAGTTGCGTGGACTTGCAGTTGAACATAAAGTGCCAATTGTTTCAGCTACACAAACTACACGTAGTGGATACAGCAACTCCGATGTTGGACTTGAAGATACTTCAGAATCGTTTGGTCTGCCAGCTACAGCCGACTTGATGTTTGCTTTGATTTCTACCGAAGAACTTGCAGAATTGAATCAGATCATGGTCAAGCAATTAAAGAATCGATACAGTGACCCAACAACAAACAAACGTTTTGTGATTGGCGTTGATAGAGCGAAAATGAGATTGTATGATGCAGAAGAGTCAGCGCAAACTAACATATCAGATAGTGGGCAGGAAGACGATGCGCCAATTTTTGACAAGTCGGACTTTGGCAAACGTATGAAATCTGACAGAGATTTTAGCAAACTAAAGGTTTAAAGTGATTCTGAATACTTCGGTATTCTAAATATCGTTGTAAATACGCAACAATTGCCACTTGACAGAACCTCATATTTGCGGTACAATAGAGTATTCGTTGATAGGAGTAAATTATGAATAAAGTGGCAATTGAAAGACTAGTCAAAGAAATGTCTCAGAGTGACATTGAAGTACTATTATCCGCCCTTGAAATTGAATTGAAAGAACGTTATTATGCAGAAAATCCCTCACCGGATGATTTATATAATGACGTTTATATGCCTGAAGACAAGTTTCTCCAATTAGAAACATTTTCAGAAGGAATTCATTAAAGGAAACAATATGAAACTTATTCTCAGAACAAAGGGTGTGACTTTAACTCAGAATGAGCGCAAAATATTAAAGATGGCTACACATTTTTACGCAAGTCGTTTAATGAGTGACAGGTTATCTAATTCCTTAGAAATCAATTTAAATGTAATAAAAGATTTTTATGCACAAAATAAAATCTTGGGTGAAGCCTTTCCTAAAGGAGATGACTCGAAAAACAAAAAGCAATTTGTAATTAATCTTGAATGGAATAAAATTGGCAAGAAACTTTTACAATGTCTTGCACATGAAATGGTTCATGTTAAGCAATACGCAAAAGGCGAATTAAAATTCCATGAAAGAGGGAACTTGGTAACGTTCCAAAGAGAACAATATCAAGGTGATGAATATTGGGAATCATTATGGGAGATTGAAGCATATGGACGTGAAGTCGGACTCTATCAAAAATTTAAACCAACCTTTAAATTACTTAAAAAACAAATTTGAAATGATTAAACTAACAGAATGGTACAATTGGGTTGTACGTCAATTCGGAGAAATCTGTGGTTGGGTAGGACTTATTATGATTCACGGGTCAACAGTACCAGTGACGTATCTTGCAATTCAAGGGGAAGCTACAATCTTACCACCTTTGAGTATGGTATTACTCATCTGGTCTGGCTTGTTGCTATTCTTCATTCGATCTGCTATAATGAAAGATAAACTATACATGATTAGCAATGGTGTCGGGTTCTTTATGCAAAGTGTTATGCTTGCAATGTTGGTGCTAAAATGAGAATCGATAGCATCAAAGAGTATAACGACAAGGTCTATAATCAGCTTCTAATTAATAGGGCTGATAAACGACAAGACGATATGCGTTTGGAAGAACGTAGACTTAAACAAATGCGTGAATCCTCTGAGATGGCTAGAATCGAAATGAATCGTAGAATGAATCGTAATGGACAGAATGTAGATAAATTATGTTGATTTACACATATCAAAAATCAAAGAAGAAAAAAACTCCTGCGAAGAAAGTGGTAGAGTATCAACAATGGCTTAATAACTTGCCGACTACTTCATTCTCTAAAGGCATCAAAAAGCCTAAGACAGTAGAAGCATACAAGCCTCCAAAGTCACACATTCGTGAAACTCCCAACTATCCCAGTTTAGCTACATTTGGTGACAATTGCACTAAGCCAATTCACGGCAAAGTTTATACTGGCGATAAAATGATTGGCATCGGCACACTACACAAAAGCAATGCAGTACCTATTTTCTCCGATGATGATGCTAAGGATCAAGCGTCAATGCGAAGGTAATTATAAATAGGTCTATTGCAACGATAGACCAATTATGTTTAAATTTAAAGATTATCTTATTGAGAAGAAAAACACTCACATGGAACATGCGGAAGACGATGTTCTAAATGGCGGTGTTGAAGGAACTAGAGATAGCATAAACGCACTCAGAGCGGTGCGTGATATGCTTGCTGGACATTCTAAAAGCAAAGTTGACATTTCAGTCAAGTGGGATGGTGCACCAGCAGTTTTTGCAGGACAAGACCCAACAGACGGCAAGTTCTTTGTTGCGAAGAAGGGTGTCTTCAATAAAAATCCTAAAGTATATAAAACTCCAGCAGATATCGATGCAGACACTTCTGGCGATTTAGCAGACAAACTCAAAGCGTGTTTGATGTGGTTGCCTAAGATCAACATCAAAGGCGTGATTCAAGGCGACTTGTTATTCACACAATCAGACTTGAAGACAGAAACAATTGAAGGCGAATCATACGTAACGTTTCATCCAAACACTCTTGTCTATGCAGTACCTACGGGAAGTGAACTTGCTAAAGAAATACAAAGAGCAAAGATTGGTATCGTTTGGCATACAATATACGAAGGCGACACATTCGAAACAATGTCAGCAGTTTTTGGTAAAGACATTCTCAGCACACTCACAAAGAATTCAAACGTTTGGATGACAAGCGCAGTCTATCACGATGTGTCTGGTAAAGCTACGTTGACGCAAGCAGAGAATGACAATGTGACTGCAATTCTATCTGACGCTGGAAAGATATTTCAAAAGTTAGATGCCGCTACTCTAAACTATATCAATACGGATGATGATTTGATTGAACGCATCAAGACATTCAATAATTCAAAAGTGCGCCAGCAATTGAAAATCACAAACGTCAAAACTCACGTTAAAGAATTAATTCAATACATTGAAGACTACTACGAGAAACAAGCAGAGGGTAAAGGCGAACGTGGGCGTGCTACTCAGATGCTAAAGAAAAGCAAAGTTCTGCAATTTTTCTCACCAAAGAACAAAGCACACTTAGAAGATATTTTTACAATGATGAATCTACTAGCAGAAGCGAAATTGATTCTGATTAAAAAGATGGATGAAGTTAAAACCTTAAACACTTTCTTATTGACTAAGAAAGGATATGAGGTAACTGGTGTCGAAGGCTACGTAGCAATCGATAAGATCAAGGGGAATGCTGTCAAGTTGGTTGACAGAATGCAATTCAGTTATGCAAATTTCTCTCCTGATGTAATCAAAGGATGGCAACGATAATGGCACAGTTTAGAAAAGACACCCACCAATATTTACAAGACAACAAAACACTCTTTGAAGTTGTCATGCTCGCCGATCAATACGGCAATCGTGTTGGTCCTGCAAACCCAACAGGTGTTGCGGTTGATGCATTCGGTAGAGCAAGAATGTCAACGCCATTGACACTCTTTGATTCTTCACATAGATATAAAGACAACGGACTTTGGGCTACGTCAAACACAGCAAATACAACATACGTATTTTCATCAAATGAGGGTTTGATTAATCTGAATTTGACAAACGGAACTGCAAATGCAGAGATTGTTCGTGAGACAACAAAAGTTATGTCTTATCAACCAGGTAAGTCATTGTTTGTTTTGAACACTATGGTGATGAATGCACCGAAAACAAATCTAAGACAACGTGTCGGATACTTTGGTGCAAACAACGGAATCTTCTTAGAGCAATCTGGAAACACAATTAGTTTTGTTGAAAGGTCTATGGTAAGTGGATCAGTTGTTGATACGCCAGCACTCCAAGCAGACTGGAATTATGACCCATTGGATGGTACAGGTCCATCACAATTGACATTAGATTTGACACAAGCACAAATTTTCTGGACAGATATTGAATGGTTGGGTGTTGGTTCTGTTCGATGTGGGTTTGTTATCAATGGACAATTGATTCATTGTCATTCGTTTCATCACGCAAACCTATTGAGTTCAACATATATCACTACAGCGTCTTTACCATTACGATATGAAATCAAAAATATCGGAACCGTATCTGGCGGAAGCACATTTAAGCAAATTTGTTCTTCTACAATTTCTGAAGGTGGATACGAATTGCGTGGCGATCAAAAATCTATCGGTACGCCAGTTCAAACACCAAAAACATTGACTACAGCAGGAACATATTATCCGGTAGTGTCTCTCCAATTAAAGTCTGCAAACCTTGATGCGATTGTAATTCTTACTGCAATATCATTATTGGGTATCAACTCAAACCCATGTAGTGTTGCTTGGCGAATAATTAGGGGTGGAACATTAACATCACCATCATGGACTGATATTACGGATTCTTCAGTTCAATATGACTTGAGTGCTACGGGAATATCTGGAGGAACAGTTCTTGGAACTGGATACATCGGCATCACAAATCAATCTTCACAGACGATTGACATTTTGAAAGAAGCATTGTTTAAGTTTCAATTGCAAAGAAACTCATTAACTTCAACACCAGAACCATTAACAATTGCAATGTCGGCTTCTGTTAATACTGTTAGTGCTTTGACTTCTGTGGATTGGGAAGAGGTTTCTAGGTAATAAGGTTAATCTGAAACCGGACACCTTTATGTATAACTCGGGATATAGAAATACTTGGTACATATGCACTAAATACAGGTAATTATAAATAAATCATAAGCGCAGTTAGGCTACGGCAGACCTGCAAGGATAAGTCTAAGGAAACCTCCATGAAAAGTACAGTAGTTTTATCATTCGGAAGAATGAATCCCATGACAAATGGGCACGAAAAATTAGCAGATAAAATCAAGTCTGAAGCAATCAAGCGCAACGCTGATGCAAAACTGTATCTTTCTCACAGCACAAATCCTAAAAAAGACCCCCTAGACTTCAATACAAAAGTTAAGTTTGCCAAAAAGGCATTTGGACCTATGGTTCAGAATTCGCCTGCACGTACAATTATTGAAGTTGCAAAAGAACTCACAGGTAAATACGACAATCTAGTTGTCGTGGTAGGTAGCGACAGAATCCCAGAATTTAAGACTTTGCTGAATAAGTACAACGGCAAAGACTTTGACTTTAAATCAATCGAAATCATTTCAGCAGGAGAACGTGACCCTGACGCAGAAGGCGTTACAGGTATGTCTGGTTCCAAAATGCGTAGTTTTGTATCATCGGATGATTTTAATAGTTTTAAACAAGGTGTGCCATCAAAATTATCTGACGCAGACGCAAAAGCGTTATTCAATGCGGTTAAGAAAGGAATGAAATTGTCTGAAGAACTAGAATTAGATGAAAACGTTTTGTCATTTGCACAACGTAGACAAAGAGCGCAACAATTCAAAAGAATTCAAAAGCGTTTAGTTAGAGCAAGATCATTGCAAGCAAAACGTTTTGCCGATCCTAAGAGATTGAAACAACGTGCCGTTAAGATGGCATATAAATTTTTCAGAGCAAGACTTGCTGGTGGTAAGAACTATGCGGACTTGAGTACTGGTGAGAAAATTGCAGTTGATACAAGACTGCAAAAAACATTGCCAGCAATTCGTAAGTTCGCAGTACGTTTAATTCCAGTTGCACGAAAAAATGAGTTGTTGAGAAAACAACATGTGTCTACTACTAAAGAAGATGTAAACAGCTCATTTGCAAATTTCATTGTTGAAAAACCAACTCTACCACAAGACAAAGATGTTAATAGTAAAGATGGAACACAACCTAAGAAGTATTATGTTGGTTTAGACAAAGATACTAAAGATGCACGTGCATCACACTTTGCAACAACTGGACCAAAATCAGATTCTGATTCAAGTGCATACAAAGACGCACCTGGTGATAAAGAAGCACGTGAAAAAGGTATGCCACAATCTAAGCATACAAAAAAATTCAAACAGATGTATGGTGAAGCAGTTGACAAGAAAGAATTGTCACGTTTAGATATGCTTGTTCGTATGGGTTTAGCAGACAAAGCATTGTTGGGTGTTATCAAACGTGCTGTATCTAAACTAGAGACTGGCGACACACTTTCAACGCAAGAAAGAACTGCAACAAATAATTTGTTGTCAACATTGTTAGACATGGTATTGTCTAGCGATGCATTGTTCAGAATGACAAAAACACAACTACAAAAAGAATCTATTCAAGAAGCCGCATACAAAGGCAACATCGGTATGATGGAAATGATGAAGTTCTTTGAAGTTGCGTCAAAAGAACAAAAAGAAAAACTCAAGAAACTTATTGCTGATAAGAATCAGACTGCCGCTTGGAAGTTGATTCAAGATGTAACTGGCATGAAGTTGATGGGCGAAGAGTATGACGATTCTGTAGAGATGGATGGTATCTCTATGGCGCAAATTGAATTGGCTAGTCTTGTAGATGACGCAGAAGATGTTTTAGATATGATGGAAAGCATGGAAGAAGAGCCAGAGCAATGGGTTCTTTCTAAAATTACAAAAGCGACAGACTACATTTCTTCAGTACGTGATTACTTAGAATTTGAAAATGGTGATGATGAAGAAATGTCGGATGATGAATTAGAAGATGATGAAGAAGACAATGATGATGAATTAGAAGCTGAATTGATGGGCATGGATCCAGAAGATTTCGGGGACGCATACGAAGAGTTTAAACCAATCTTAGAAGAGATTGAAGGCTTGAAAAAGAAAGCGGAGAAGTCTGGCATTTCTTATGGCATTCTAAAACAAGTTTACAATCGTGGTATGGCGGCTTGGCAAGGCGGACATAGACCTGGAACAACACCACAACAATGGGCATTCGCTAGAGTGAATTCTTTTATCACAAAGGGTAAAGGAACATGGGGCGGTGCGGATAGCGACTTAGCATCTAAAGTAAAAAGCAACGAAGAGTTCTCTAAATTTGCAGAAGCGTTAGAGTGGGGCACAGATGCAATGCGTATTGCGTACTCCAGAGAAACTCCTGGTCAAAGCCTAGAAATCGTCACAGCTAAGTATTCACAAGAGACTGCAAGCAATACAGTCAATGAACCTGCTACACAAAGAAAGTATAAAGTCTTTGATGAAGAAGATGAATGTTGCGATGACTGCAAAGACTTAGAAGAAAAATGTTGGGACACACATAAACAAGTTGGCATGAAAAAGAAAGGGAACAAAATGGTTCCTGATTGTGTGCCAAAAGATAGTGTCGCAGAAGAAACTGAAATTTTAGAAGAAGTTGATTGGGAAAGCATTTTAGTCGAAGCAGACTATCAAGGCAAAACAGTTACACTTAATAATCCATTCAGAACACCTGATGGTCCAAAGAAGTTTGGTGTATACACTATGGGACCAAATGGTAATGTTGTTATCGTTCGTTTCGGTGATCCCAATATGGAAATCAAACGTGACGATCCAGAACGTAGAGCAAGTTTCAGAGCAAGACATGGTTGTGATAATCCAGGACCAAAATGGAAAGCAAATTACTGGTCGTGTTATCAATGGCGTGCTGGCGCTAAAGTAGACAGTTAATAGGAGATATAGATGACTGACAAAAACATTAAAGAAGCAGAAGTTGGTTCTGGCACTTCAATTAAAGACACACAATCAGCAGAGAAACGTGCTAAGTTGACATTGAAGTCGATTCAGTTGCGTTTGAAGCAAGAGAAAGAACGCAAAGCAATTCAGCAACAAAAGAAATCATTGAGAACAGAAGAGACTGTTGAAGAATCTTTTAGTCCATCTCAGATTGCCGCATTAAAAGCTGAGTACTCTAAAATTAATACAGTTGATCCATCTAGCGACACATACAAGAAATTGATTGCCATGCTTGATAGATTAGATTTGAAATCTTTGAAATCTCTTGCTGGCGCTGAAATCAAGTTTGTTTCTAAACTGGCACAGAATCGTGTTGCTAGAAAAAACATGAAAGAAGAAACACAGCTTGATGAGTTGTCTAACGAGAAACTAGCAGACTATAAAAAGAAAGCTGGCGAAGACGCATCTAAGGCAGACAAAGAAGGCGACATTAAAAAAGGCAACAAACGTTTCTCTGGCATTATGAAAGCTACTAGAAAACAGTTTGACAATGACGATAAGAAAACAAATGAAGATGTGACGGAAGCCTCACAAAGAGTTGATTCACTTGTCACAGACGCATTAAAAATAATGAAGGGTTCAGAATTAAAAGATGCTGTGCAAGCACTAAAGACTGTACTTGGAGATAGAGAATACAATGATCGCCGTGGTCATTACAATTTCTATGTTAAACAACTAGTTGACATGTATGGTAAGAAAACAAATGAAGAATTGTCTCCAAAGCAAAAAGCAATCGACAAGAACAAGAACGGCAAGATCGATGGTTCTGATTTAGCGAAGTTGCGTGGTGAAGAGTTGTCAGCAAAACAAAAAGCACTTGATAAGAACAAGAATGGTAAAATTGATGGTGATGATTTAGCAAAGTTGCGTAAAGAAGAAACAGACTTACAAGAGAAGTCTGACTATGAAATTTATCACAAAGATTATTCTACAGCAGTACAGACAGCTATCAAGCAAGCAGAGAAGCGTGGCTTTGAAGTAGACATGGATGATTGGCACGACAAAGTTGCTACTGGCCCTAAGAAACCTTCTGCTGGTAAAACAAATTCATTCTCTGTTAATCTAAAGAAAGACGGCAAAGAATCTAAGAAGAAATTGCACCTTCAAGTTTACAACATGGACAATCATAAGTATGAATTGAACATGTACATTGAAGAAGTTCAAATCGATGAAGCAGGTAGTCCAGCACAACAAGCCGCTATTGCTATTGCAATGAAGAAGGCGGGTAATAAGCCAAAGGACATGGAAGAGAGTGACGCATACGACAAAGACGTTAAGCCAAGCGACAAGCCGCATGATAAAGAAGCGGCCGCCAAACGTGCGAAGCTAGCCGCACTAGCCGCTAGAAAGAAAATGGCTGAAGGTTTGATGGACAAGATTAGGGCTATGAAGCGTGGTGCTGAAGCTAAAGCTAAAGCAGACGATCATTTTGACAAAGCTGGTGATCCAAAGAATGCAAACGCAAGCAAAGACTTAAAGAAAGCGGTTCGCTATCACAATCTTTTGAACAAAGAAGGTACAAATCCAGATTTGAATGCTGTTGCAAAGCATGTGACTAAAGGTGAATTGAAAAAGAGTGGCATTTCAAAGTGGCTTGCGGTATCCGAAGAAGATAAAGTTCCTGAGTTCAAGTCTGGTGGTCCAGAATTAGCTAAGAAATTTAATAAAGCATTTAAAGCATTAGGCGTTGATGCAAACGTTAAAATTAAAACAGTTGGCAATGTTTCTGTTAACGAAGAAGAAATCGTTGAAGCTAAAAAGCCAAAGAAACTTAAAGACGTAATGAAGAAAAAGAAGATTAAAGAAGAAACCCCTAGCAAAAAAGCTGTTGAAAGGGGCGATCAATTGACTGGCAAGAAAGAGCCAATCGAAATTAATCCGGAATTGAAAGAAAACAAAGAATAAAATGAACGAATTGCCACAAATTTATTGTGACATGGATCAAGTGTTAGTCAACTTTATGGGCGGAGCAAATAAAGTATTGACTTCACAAGGTTTAGAACCTTTTCAGCATACCGAAAAGGATGTCAAATGGGAAGCACTAAGTAAAGTACCAAAGTTTTGGGCTAACTTAGAGCCTATGCCTGATGCAATGCTACTATGGAGGTTCATAAAGCCGCATCAACCATATATTTTGTCCACGCCTTCCAAGCGTATGGCTACTTGTAAGCCGGAAAAGATTGAGTGGGTTCGAAAGCATTTGGGTAATGTAGAGCATGTTTATCTTGTTGCAAGAGAAGAAAAGCAGAAATTTGCAGTAAATGCAGACGGAACACCAAATCTTTTAATTGATGACTACGAAAAAAACATCAAAGAGTGGGTTGCAAAGGGTGGAATTGGGGTGCGACATATAAATAGTATGAACACTATTTCACAGTTACGAAAACTAGGATATTAATCAAAGGAGAATACCATGGCACTATGGGGAAATAAAGACGCACTTGCTTTAACAGGCACAGTAGCAACAACAAACGGATCATCTACTGTTACTGGTAGTAGCACGTTATTTTTAGGCGAAGTACAAGTTGGTGATGTTATTAGAGTTAACAGCACTACTGCAAAAGTTATTGGAATCACTAGCAATACCGCATTGACGATTAGTCCAGCATGGGCAATCGCAAATACAACCGGTATTAGCGCAACGCTTAAGCAGTCACCAAAATTCTTGGCGGCTGGTTCAGACGCAACAGTACAAAACGTTTCTAACATTTATGGCGTTGACACTAGCGAAGCTACAGCAAACAATGAGATTCCTGGATGGGTCTACACAAACGTGTATACCGACATGCACGGAAACATTCGTAGAAAGACTGAAGTATTAGCCGCAATCGGCTCTATTTCTACTGATGATGAAGATACGGTATATCCAGACGTTAAGATTGTTATTGGCACACAGCCATCTAGCACATCAGTAGCGGCCGCAACTGCCACAACATTTACAGTTGCCGCAACAACATTACCAACAGGTGGTACTATCAACTATCGTTGGCAACGTGCCGCTAATGCTAACGTAGCATTCAGCGATTTGACAAACACTGGTACATACACAAACACATCGACAGCAACATTGAATATTGCAAACTCTTCAGTTGCAGTAAGCGGTTCTATCTATCGTGTTCAAATGTCTAGCACTGGTCAGTCAGCAAACACAGTAACAGCAAACGCAATCTTGACAATTGCTTAATACATGGGGACTTAGGTCCCCATTTTGGTCCGAGTCCCGGAAGTAGCATTCCCATTCAGTTGGGTTTACATTAATAAGGAAAAAAAATGGCAGATAAAAAAGTCACGCAGTTAACAGCATTGACTGCACCAGCAAACACAGATTTGCTTTTAGTTATCGATGATCCAGCAGGATCGCCAGTTAGTAAGAAGATTACGATTGAAGACTTGTTTGGCTCGACAGCGCAGACAACTTTCACCACAATCAACTTAGTAACAACAGGCAACACAACCTTAGCCGCAAACAATTTTGTATTTGATGCGACAACAAACACAACGTTCACACGTGGTATTACAATCAATAGCGATGGTGCGGATAGCGATACTGTTATCAAGTCTGATAATTCTGCTAATGCAGTTTTTATTGACGCATCTACTGACAGAGTTGGTATTCTGAATAACGATCCAACTGAAGCACTTGATGTTAATTCAAACGCAGTTCGTGTTCGTACTGCAAAGACTCCAGCAAGTTCTAACAATACCGCATTAAGTTGGGGTGTTGGCACTATTGCTTGGGATTCAAGCTACATCTATATTGCTGTTGACGCAAACACAATTAAGAGAGCCACGCTGAATACGTTCTAATAATGTCTACTTTGAATAATGATAACTTTGATGAATATGCTGTAAGCAATTACATTAACCCAAATTGCATATCGGTTTTAGAATTTCTTGATGATTTGAAAATCATTAAATACATCAAGAGACTCGTCAACAAGTATGCAGATAAGCAAGAGTTGAAAGAGAGATTAATTTTAAATCATGTAATCTCTCTTTCAAATGTTTTTGGTGTTGAAGCATGTGTCAATATGTTGCGTTTTAAGATAGAGAAGAAGCATCATCATATTTTGAATGCATTCTTTCTTCATCTTGAATACGTTAGAGCAGAAGAATTGGAAGTTTTAGATTTACAACTTTATACACATTTAAAGAAGAGTATTTGATGGCAAACTTAGTAGACTTATATCTAGTGTACCGAATCTTGAGAAAGTTAACCACTCCATACACAGAGTGGGAAGCATACAAGACTGGTGTGCTTGATGCTGAAGGTAATATTGTAAAAGATGAGAATGCTAGAAAGACTTCAGCAGAGCAAGAATCATTTACAAAATTTGATTTGCTCATTCTGAAACTTAGAAAAGTTTTAGAGAAACTTCCATTTGGTAAGACAAGACTTGCAACATATGCGGCCGCATTGTTCTTGCTAAAAGAAGAAAACAATATTAAAGAAGATACATTAAAAGAACAATTTCTAGATTTCTACAATAACAAATCTATGTTGAATGAAGCAGTAGAAGAAGAAATTGGAAATACTACAGCAGGTGTTGCAGGCTTAGATGGCAACCCTCCAGCAAGTAGAGCATTCTTGCGTAGATTCGCAAAGAATGATGTGTTTGTTGTTGATACTGAAAGATTCAACAAAGCACGTGTTGGTAAAAAGAAATATGTTAAATATGAAAAATATGTTGGTAATGATGAAGTCGGTGATGCGATTCGCTCATACGGCAGAAAGTATCCTAAGAAGCCAATCATTCTACAAGATGAGAAGACTGGCTCAATGATTTTCTTACGTCATGGACGTAGTGGAATGTTTACAGAACAATTCGAAAGGGAATGATATGTTAGAAACAATTTTTTGGGTTTTAGTTGGTGCATTTGTTGGTTGGCACTTTCCTCAACCAGAGTGGGCTAAGGCTTTAGAAACTAAAGTGCGTTCACTATTCGCAAGTAAAGAGTAATTATTATGTGGCAGATTATGTGGATGCTTAGTTTATTGCCGGATTGGTTTTACCATCTGATCGTTATTTTTTCATTGCTTGCTTTGATTGTAGCATCCGTGTTTAAGTTTATTCCATATAGACTGCCTATTCAAGTATTTGGTGCATTGCTATTGCTATTTGGAGTTTGGATGGAAGGCGGCATTGTGAACGAAGCTAAGTGGGAAGCAAGGGTAAGAGAGTTAGAAGATAAAGTTAAGATAGCAGAAGAAAAATCTAAAGAGAAGAATGTCGAGATACAAGAAAAGGTCGTTACCCAAACTAAAGTAGTTAAAGAAAAGGGGAAAGACATTATACAATTTATCGACAGAGAAGTAGTGAAGAAAGAAGAAGTTATCAAGTACGTAGAGAATTGCCCAGTACCTAAAGATATTATAGATGCTCACAATGCTGCCGCCACTTTAAATAAAGCGACAGAGGCTAAAAAATGAAAACGTTAGCACCTTTATTGCTTGTATTATTAGTCGGATGCACAACTGTCGTTCCCGTGACACAAAAGTTTCCTGATGCTATTCCAGCATTAACTGAAAAGTGCGAAAACTTAAGAAAGATAGAGGGTGATAGAGTTGCTATCACCGATATGTTAAAAACGATTGTTGAAAACTATTCTTTGTACTATCAATGTTCCGCTAAAGTGGATGGATGGAATGAATGGTATCAACAACAAAAGAAAATTTTCGAGGATGTCAAATGAAAAAACTGTTATTGATAGTTCCATTCGTGCTGACTGGTTGTGCATATCTTGGTCCTAAAGATTACAACAATTATGTTGATACTGCAAAGTCTATCAGCAAAGACAACACTATGGCACAAACTGCATGTTGGAGTGCAATTACAGAAATTGCAAAAGGCGGTGACCAATCTGCAAAGGTTGGTGCAATTGCGCTTGCGGAAAAATGTAAGAGCGACACTATCAAATTAGAATCACCTAAAAAGAATTGGCTGGGTTTCTAAATGGATGATGCGGTAGAAATTAAAGTTGATGTGGAAGTGCTTAAGAATCAAGTATTGACTATCACACAGCTTTGTGGTAAAATGGACTCAGTTATCGAGAAACTGGTGGACAACCACGACCGCATGGTCAACCAAATATACAACGACATGGAAAAAAGAAAAGCAGACACAAACGCTGATATCAAAGAATTGCATTCTAGAATTACCACTATCAGCAGAGAAGTTGCGGATAAAGTTGAGTTGACTGAACGTAGAATTATGGAAGAGATAAAATTTCTCAGAGAAGATATCGCAGAACATAATAAAAAAGAAGATGATGACTTGAAGAAAATTCTTCAATGGAAATGGATGGTAGCTGGTGGAGTTATCGTTCTCGCTTGGGTAATCTCCAACGTTAACCTAAACGCACTATCAAAGCTATTTAACTGATTGACTTCCTATAGGATGTACGCTATAATGTACATTCGATAGGCTTTTTGTATATAATGAGAAAATATGAGCATTTGGATTGACCAAAAGTACATTGGTACACTCTCTGTCCGTCTGGACAAATTCGTTCGCAAGGGCGATTACACCTATAACTTCAGATGCCCCATCTGTGGTGACTCCCAAACAAATAGAACTAAAGCACGTGGATACATCTTTGCGAAAAAAGGTGGGCTATTCTACAAGTGCCACAACTGTTCCGTTAGCATTTCGCTGGGCAATCTAATTAAAGCTGTTGATCCCAATCTGTACAAAGAGTATTGCTTAGAGCGATACAAAGAAGGTGATACAGGAAATCGTGGTCATAAGTCACATGGATTTGTTTTTAAGCCTGTGCTTTTTGGTAGCAATAAGACAGATAACTTCAAAGGTGTATTGACACCACTAATTAAACTTGATGAAAAACATGAAGCTGTCGTTTACGCACGTTCTAGAAAAGTGCCAAATGATAAATTAAAGACACTATATTATGTTGAAGATGTTCAGAAGTTAAAAGTCTTTTCTCCAGAATATGAAGAGAAGATTGTGACGAATGAACCTAGAATCGTATTGCCATTTCAAGATAAAGACGATGAACTTGTGGGATTAACTGCACGTGCAATTCGTGGAGAGAAGTTAAGATATCTTGTTATGAAAATAAAAGAAGATTCGCCCATGATTTACAACATGAACGGGATAGATACATCACAGACTATTTTTGTTACTGAAGGTCCAATCGATAGTTTGTTTTTGCCTAATGCAGTCGCTGTAGGCAATTCGAATTTAAAATATGCATTAGACTATTTGCCGAAAGACAAGTTAGTACTAATTTACGATAATGAACCTAGAAACAAAGAAATTGTGAGAGAGATTGGCGATGCAATTAACGCAAATGCAAATGTTGTGATCTGGCCTAAATCATATCAAGAAAAAGATATCAACGATATGATACTAGCTGGAAAAACACAGGATGAAATACTCAATACAATAAATAAAAATACTTTTCGTGGTCCTAAGGCACTACTTGAATATAACATTTGGAGAATGAGATGAACGTAAAATTAATAAGTTATTCACAGCAAGCAATTGATCCCACACAACAAGATGCGTTTGAACTCGATTTACCCAATCTACAAGACCTTGTAGCATACTGTGCAAGAGTTTCAAATCCATCGAATCAATCTAATAGCGAAACATCAGAAAAATTAATTAAATATTTAATCAAACATAAACACTGGTCTCCACTTGAAATGGTATCGGCGTGTATTGAAGTTGAAACGACAAGAGACATTGCAAGACAGCTATTACGACATAGAAGTTTTTCTTTTCAAGAATTTAGTCAGCGATATGCAGACCCAACAAAAGAATTAGATTTTGTAATTAGAGAAGCCCGTTTACAAGATAATAAAAATAGACAGAATAGTATTAAGACAGAAGATGTTGAATTGCAAACCCGTTGGGGCTTGATGCAACAAAGAGTAATTGATGAAGCAAAGTATGTTTATGAATGGGCTATTAATAATGGTATTGCAAAAGAACAAGCAAGAGCAGTATTGCCAGAAGGTAATACAGTATCAAGACTTTATGTGAATGGCACACTTAGATCGTGGATTCATTATATTGATTTGAGAGATGGTAATGGAACACAAGAAGAACACGCAGAGATTGCAAGAGCATGTGCGAATGTAATTGCAAAAGTATTTCCAATAATTAAAAGTATACGAGAAGGAACCTGAATGACAACTGATATTGTAATCGACTATAGTAGAGACTCACTATTTGATGAGTTAGGCATTAAACGATTAAAAGAAAGTTATATGCGAGAGGATGAAACTTCTCCACAAGAAAGATTTGCTTATGTATCAAAAGCGTTTGGCTCCAATTCAAAACATGCACAGCGATTATATGAATATAGCAGTAAGCATTGGTTGTCTTATTCTACTCCCATTCTTTCTTTTGGTCGTTCTAAGCGTGGTTTGCCTATATCATGTTTCTTGCCTTATCTACATGATAGCGCAGAGGGGCTTGTCGATTGTCTTGCAGAAGTAAACTGGCTCAGTATGTTGGGCGGAGGAGTTGGAATTGGAATTGGAATACGTAGTTCAGATGACAAGAGCGTTGGGGTTATGCCTCATCTTAGGACTTATGACGCTAGTAGTTTGGCATACAGACAAGGGCGGACAAGGCGGGGGTCTTATGCTACTTATCTTGATATATCTCATCCCGATATTCTTTTATTTTTAGAAATGAGAAAGCCTACGGGCGATCCAAATCTACGAACACTTAATCTACATCACGGCATTAACATTCCAGATTCGTTTATGCAAATCATCGAACGATGTATGCAAGACAAAGATGCGGATGATTCTTGGGAATTAAAAGACCCACACAGTAATGAAGTGCGTGAAGTTGTTTCTGCTAAAGACTTATGGCAACGTATACTTGATATTCGTATGCAGACTGGTGAACCATATCTACACTTTATTGACGCAAGCAATCGTGCTATGCCAGAGTTTCAGAAGAAGTTGGGTCTAAGCATTAAGCAGTCAAACTTGTGTTCTGAAATTATTTTACCTACAGATAAAGATAGAACAGCAGTATGTTGTTTGTCTTCAGTTAATTTGGAGTATTATGATGAGTGGAAAACGGATATTTTATTTCTTTCTGATATTGCAGAAATGCTTGATAATGTTCTTCAGTATTTTATCGATAATGCTCCTTCCGCCGTTGAACGTGCAAGGTTCTCTGCCATACGTGAGCGCAGTATTGGCATCGGCTCTCTTGGGTTTCATGCTTATCTACAACGAAATAACGTCCCATTCGAATCGGCACTTGCAGTCGGAAGAAACAAACAAATCTTTAAACACGTAAGGGAACAACTCAATGATGCGAATCTTAAGTTGGGTAAAGAGCGAGGTGAGGCTCTTGATGCTGTTGGCACTGGTCAACGTTTTAGTCATCTTATGGCTATTGCTCCAAATGCTTCTTCGTCTATCATCATGGGAAATACTAGCCCTAGTATCGAACCTTATCGTGCTAATGCTTATCGTCAGGACACTCTATCGGGCTCATCATTAGCCAAAAATAAATGGCTTGACAGGATCATCAAAAGTGTAGTAAAATCAGATGATGAATATCAGACAGTTTGGTCTAGCATTATCGCAAATGATGGTAGTGTACAGCACTTAGATATTCTTGATGATTGGACTAAAGATGTATTCAAGACTTCTATGGAGATTGACCAACGTTGGTTAGTCAATCATGCCGCAGATAGACAAGAGTATATCGACCAAGCACAATCATTGAATCTATTCTTCCGCCCTGATGTGAACATTATGTATCTACATGCAGTACACTTTCAAGCATGGAAGCAAGGCCTCAAAACATTGTACTACTGTCGTTCAGAAAAGATTGGCAAAGCAGATAAAGTATCTAAACGTATTGAACGTGAAGTAATTAAAGAACTCGACATGAAAGCACTTATTGATGGTGATGCATGTCTCGCATGTGAAGGATAAAAAATGAAAGTACTTAGATTTACAGCATCATGGTGTCAGCCATGTAAGATGTTAGCAAAAACATTAGAAGACGTTGAAACTCAAATTCCAATTGAGGTTATCGACATTGATGAGAATCAACAACTCGCAATGCACTATGGCATTCGTGGTGTTCCAACTTTAGTGATGTTAGATGGTGACATTGAAGTTAAAAGATTTTCTGGTATGAAAATGAAAAATGAATTGAGTGATTGGCTAAAAGTATAATATGTTCGGTACTTTAGAAATTTTTTTATTAGTTTTCTTTCTGTGGATCATAGTTGTCAATACGATTAACCGCTACAGAGGTGAAGTGGATAAAATTGTAGAGAAAAAAATCGAACAAGAAAGAACAGAAGTAGTTGTGTGTCGTAGCGAATGTATCGACAATCAGATTTATGTTTGGGATATCAGAGACAACTCTTTTATAGCACAAGGCAAATCTGTTGAAGATATCATTGAGTTATTCATACATAAGTATCCAAACACAAGCATGAGATTTGACGTAAAAGAAAAATGAAAACAAAAACAAACCTAACCACTAGCAGAGATTCATTTAAGCCATTCAACTATCCATGGGCATATGACGCATGGTTAAAACACGAACAGAGTCATTGGCTTCATACTGAAGTTCCAATGGCAGAGGACGTGAAAGATTGGAAGAAAAAATTAACTGACGAAGAAAAACATTTTCTCACAAACATTTTTAGATTCTTCACGCAAGGCGACATTGATGTTGCCGGTGGCTATGTTAAGAATTATCTTCCATACTTTCAACAACCAGAAGTACGTATGATGTTATTGGGGTTTGCCGCACGTGAAGCATTACACGTAGCCGCATACTCACATTTGATTGAAACGTTAGGCTTGCCCGATACAACATATAACGAATTCTTAGCATATCAAGAAATGAAAGACAAACACGATTATGTGTTGGATATTTCTAGTAAGAATGGTGATATTGCATCTACTGCTACACACATTGCAGTATTCTCAGCATTCACAGAAGGTATGCAATTGTTCTCTTCATTCATTATGCTTTTGAACTTTCCACGACACGGAAAGATGAAAGGCATGGGACAGATTGTTACTTGGTCAATTGTTGATGAGACACAACATTGCGAAGGTATGATTAAATTGTTTAGAACATACGTTCAAGAAAATCCTGAGATTTGGAATGATGAATTGAAATCTAAAATCTATACAATTGCAGAGAAGATGGTAGAACTAGAAGACAAGTTTATTGACTTGGCGTTTTCTATGGGTTCTATGGAAGGACTGACTTCTGAAGAAGTTAAGAAATACATTAGATATATTGCGGATAGACGTTTGATTAGTCTTGGACTGAAAGGCATCTTTAAAGTCAAACGAAATCCATTGCCATGGGTCGAAGAAATGATTAATGCACCAACACACACTAATTTCTTTGAGAATCGTGCTACAGACTATGCAAAAGGTGCAACAAAAGGTGATTGGGCTGATGTTTGGGGCAAAGCCGCATAATAAATAGTATTGTCATACAAACCAATAGGAGAGACTAAATGGCTATCAGATTAAAAACAACAAGAATTCGTCCAAATACTGGAGTAGAATGGAGAACCGAAGACTCGGATAATGCGGCCGCAACTTACTACAATGAAACGTATATTGATACTGGAAAAATTGTTGAAATTTCTAATACACAAACAGATTTACAAAAAGTTTCAATTAAAGAATTCATCAATAGAACAGAATTGGATGCGTTTGTTGCAGACTTAGCAAATACTGCATCACCATTGTATGCAAGAACGCAATACAATAGCAGTAATGGAATTACAGTAGACCATGAAATTCTCTAATATTAAAATTTGGTCGTTATGCGTTGTGATTGGACTTGCATTTCCTGCATGGAACGCACATGCACAAGGAAAGCAAAAACAGGGAGTTATATATGACGCTAATATTACTAGGGTTATCGATGGGGATACTGTTGCGTTTGAAGCGGCTTGGCTCCCAGACCCACTCAAAAAAGAATTGAGCATTCGTGTCTTTGGTGTTGACACACCAGAGAAGGGACACAGAGCGCAATGTCCAAGTGAAGATGCTAGGGGACAAGCCGCAACAAAATTCACCAAAGAAGCTGTTCTCGCAAGTCAGAAACGTCAAGTCATTTTAATGGACTGGGACAAATATGGTGGGCGTGTTCTTGGTGATGTTATTCTCAACGGACAAAGTTTGCGTGGTATGTTAATCTCTAAAGGATATGCTAGAGAGTACTATGGTGAAGCAAAACAATCTTGGTGCAATTAATATATGAAAAAACTTTTAGCAATTGTACTATTTGCTCTGAGTGTGCCTGCATTTGCACAACATCACCATAGACACAATCATCATTTTAGACACCATAGTTGGCACCCAAATTATGGTTGGGTGATTCCAACAATCATTGGTGGAGTTGTCACATATGAGATTGTAAAGAATCAAACCCCACCTCCAGTAGTTGTACAGCAACAGCCTGTTATCATTCAACAGTCACATCAAGTGTGTACAGAGTGGAAAGAAATTCAAAATTCCGATGGTAAAATCTATCGTGAAAGAACTTGTACTCAGTAAGTATGTGGAGATTATGGGCAAAGGCACTAGGAGAAAAAGCTAGTGCCTGTGACAACGAGTCGGACAAAGTTGCTATCATCAGAACAGCTATTGTTCTTTGCTATATAATAACGAACCTATTTATTGTAGCGGGCGTTATAAGGCATTGGTAAAAAGATATGAGTTTTTTAGTAGCAAACATCCCAAGAGTTAGATGTTATATAAGAAAAGAATTTCTTTATAATTTCGAAAAAGGATTTGGTGAATACGTACCTTGCATTTGGGTATCAATCAAATCAATGAGCCGTAGAGCATTCTTCATTGAATCTTATTTGCCTGAGTATGGAGCATTGTACGATAAACTTCCATTAGAAGCGTATGTGAGCAGAAATCACAATTTAGATAGAGATAAATTTTTACCTCTAGATCATTTGCAAATATGGGACTGTTTATCGTATGACATTGCCGTGATACAAAAATCATTTCTAATGAATCTGAGTGGCAAATTTTACGCTAAAGATAAACAATGGTATCCAGGAAACTACATGTTTACTGTTGACAATTGTGCGTCAGATGAATATCTAGATATGGGCGATAGCGAAAATCCAGAAGACCATAAATCATACAATTTCTTAGAACTCGACAATGGTCAGTATGCGGCACAGCCAAACAATCGCTGTATATTTAACGATGCGGCAAGCAACCCTAAACAACTATTATTTCCAGACTTTAAAGTCTGCACTAAAAAATATATTGTAGAGCAAAATCCAAAATGGGCAATTGGTGATGCTGATACAGTAATGTACGAATAAGGAGATTTATGTCAAAGTATAAGATATTTTGTGACTCATGCGAAGCAGAGTATACTGTCACACCAGTTGCAGGAGATACACATAACGAGCCAGTTCATTGTTCTTATTGCGGATCAGAACTAACAGATGAAAATGTTGGTACGCACGAAGAAGACGATATCGATGAAGAATGGGAAAAGTTACTTGAAGAAGATATTGATGATTGGAAATTAGAAGAAGACGATAAATGATTGTAGCTGGACTGGACTACTCATTAACTTCACCTGCAATGTGCATATTTGATACTGATGATGGAGAATTTACTTTTGATAAATGTCATTTTTATTTTCTAACTCAATTGAGAAAATATGATGTTCAGTTTAAAAACATAACAGGTAAGTATTTCGAACATGAAGGTTTAAGTGATGTACTCAGATACGATGGCATATCAAATTTCTTCATAGACAGATTGTTAGAACGAGACAAAGACGCACATGTATTCTTAGAAGGATACTCTATGGGGTCTAAAGGCAGAGTTTTTAACATTGCGGAAAACGCAGGCATTCTAAAATATAGATTGTGGTTATTTGCTGTAGAATGCACAGAAGTTCCACCTACCGTAATTAAAAAATACGCTACAGGTAAAGGTAATGCGAATAAAGAAAGAATGCAAGAAGTTTTTGAAGAAGTGCATGATATTCGATTAAAAGAAGAACTACATATGACAGAGAAACAATGGAACCCTTCTTCCGACTTGATAGATGCATATTGGATATGCAAATATGGAGTTGATAAGTTGACAACAGAAACAAAATAGAGTATACTCTATAATAATGTAGAAAGTGAGTAATAATGGAAGAAGAAAAAATCAGTTCTTTGCTTGGCTTAGATGACTCTAAGAAGCCTAGACAACCAAAACCCCTAGGACATTTATACACGTTCTACTTGTGTGGAGAGATAACTACGCCTGACGATTACGTTGACTGGTTTGAGACTATCAGGAATGCATCCGAGACTGATATCATCAAAATTCACATCAATTCGCCAGGCGGCAATCTATTCACCGCAGTACAGCTAATGCGTGTCATGGCAGAATCTAGCGCAAAAATTATAGCATCAGTAGAAGGCGCATGTATGTCTGCCGCTACAATGGTATTCCTAGCCGCAGATGGTTTTGAAATCTCAGAAAATTCTATGTTCATGTTTCACAACTACTCTGGTGGAACAATTGGCAAGGGTGGTGAGATGTACGATAATATCATGTATGAACGCAAGTGGTCAGATAAATTCATGCGTAGTGTATATGACGGGTTCTTAACCGACTTAGAAATTAAATCTATGCTTGAGAATAAGGATATTTGGATGGAGCCAGAAGAAGTCTTTAGAAGACTGAATAAACGTGGCGCACCCGATGAAAAGCCAAAACGCAGAAAGCCTACAGCTAAACCCGTTCCAGCTAAACCTGTGAGAAAACAAAATGTTAAAAACCCTAGAGCAACAAAGTGAAAGTCTATTTCTAGTATCATCTGCAATACACACTAAGCATGGAGTCTATTCTCCACAGCAACGTTTAGAACAAACAATCGAAACTCTCAAATCTATTAAAGATAGATGCGATGCTGATATTGTTATTCTAGACGGCGGTGATGTTATTCCAACAGAAGACGAACAAGCACAACTAACAAAGTACGCTAGAGCGATTGTTAGTTTCTCTGACGCACCAAGCGTCATGCAAGTTCTTGCAGTACCAAATCAAGACATTGTAAAGAATATGGCTGAGATAATCATATTCGGTACGATATTTCAAGAGATGGAAACAAACAAAGACTACGAAAAATACAAACGTATTTTCAAGATGAGTGGGCGATATGTTTTGAATGATGGGTTTGATTATCAGACACACTTGAATGCTAAAAACAAAATCATCATTCGTGGACCATTCACTAGTCAATTTACTTCCGCAGTAACTGGTGGTGTCATTTTTCAGTACATGAGTAGACTGTGGAGTTTTGATGCGAATATGCTTCCATACATCACACAATGCTACAGAAACATGTTTGCTGATATCAATTCAGTTCTAAGTCAAGGCGGTTACATTGACATTGAACATTTATTATTCGCACATTTAAATGCCGATCATATTCAACGAATTAAAAAGATTGGCATTGAAGGCAATATTGCACCAAGTGGTGCTGGAGTATCAGAATGAATTTTAAAGTATTTCAGATTTGCTTTGAAGAAAGTCAATTGTCGCAGGTAGACTCTTTGCTTACACCATTTGATAATACAAAGAATGAACGACCCGAGTTGAGAGAGTTTCATTCTTTCAATCGTATCATTGATGAAGGCTTTGCAGATGACTTAGATGCATGGGGTGTATTCGGTCCACGTTGGCAAGAGAAAATGCGTCACCCATCAAAAGTTATCATTGATGCAGTTACTGAAAATCCTAATGCCGATGTTTGGGTATTCAATCACGCTAGAATTCAAAGTGCATTGACATACAACGTATGGGAACAGGGCGAATACTTTCATCGTGGCATTCGTGAAGTTGTATCGGCAGCCTTTGATGCTGGTGGGTATGATAAGAATTCGTTAGAATATGTTATGACAGATTCAACTTGTTTTTGCAGTTACTTTGTCGCAAAGAAATCATTCTGGCTAGACTATATTGCATTCGTTAAAGATATCAAAGAAAAACTTGAAGGCTTGACTGGACGACAAGCAGAGTTATATCATGGTAGTGCAAACTACGGAAGAGATCCAAATCTAAATCTCTTTCCATTTATTGTAGAACGCCTCTTCTCTACGTTTCTACACATGAACAAAAAATACAAAGTCTACAGCAGACCAAATGACTATTCAGTTTATTACGATCAAATCAAAGACTTTTCTAAAGTTATTGAATCGTTATATGAATTGAAGAAAATGACAATGACACAAGATTCTTCTGAGTTGTTTCATCACTGGAACACATTGAGACTATATTTCGCAAAGACACATCCAGAACTATTTAACTTGGATTAGTATTATGTTTATTGATTTGTTTCGACCTACTATAGAATGGATTAAAGATGACTGGAATTCTAATCACTTTCGTTTTTGCATTGAGTTGCTTGCTTGGGGTATTTCTATTGGCTGTTCGATTGCCATGGCTTTTACTGTGCCTAACCCACCCCTACTTACTCTATACCCTATATGGATTATCGGCTGTAGTCTCTATGCTTGGGCTAGTTATACTCGGAAATCATTTGGGATGCTTGCTAATTACATATTGCTAACAACAATCGATTCGGTAGGATTGATTCGTATGCTTGCCGCTTGACTTTCCAACATACTTGAGTTACAATAGTGATATGAACTTGAGGAGCAATCATGGCAAATAAAACTTGGACAATATCATTGGAAGAAGATCCCGAAACTGGTGAGTTGATTCTTCCATTGAATGATGATATACTAGCAGAAACTGGTTGGAAACCTGGTGATGCTATTGATTGGACTGACAATAAAGATGGAAGCTGGACTATGAAAAAGATTGAAACCCAATGGGTGCTTGTCGAAGCAATCTCTACATTCCGTGAACGTTACATGGTAGAAGTACCTGTTGGTGTTGATAAGTATGGTAAAGATAAAACAGATTGGGCACTTGATACAGTTGCGTTAAATGAAGCAAAAGAGTTTAGCCAAGAACATCTTGGTGAAACAATCGTGTCGCATCGTGTGATTAGCAAAGATGATGCATTGGTCTTGTGTGATAAAGACAATGACTATGCAAAGAATTGGAGCGATGAAATCAAAATGAATACATTCTTCACTAAGATAGAAGAACACATTCGGGAGAATAACTATGACGCTACCTGATGAAAGATATCGTGCATTGCGTTGTGGGCACCAAATGCTTTTAGATTTGTTGAACCCTAAAATAACACCCAAAGTACCTAAATACATTCGTCAACGTGCATTGAATGTTTTGCGACACTATCCAGATTCATATCACTTCACAAAGATTGTGGAGAAGTTGCCTGAAGATTTTGCCGTCAACAGTTTATTTGTGAGATTATCAGATGAAGAACCAAGCTGAAGAAAAAGTTGTTTATTTTTTGAAAGAGTTACTTCATCCAGAAGGTTTCGCATGGGCAGTAACAGATGAGGTGCGTAGAGAAGCGCATCAACTTTTAATTATGATAGAAAGCAATAGTAATAATGAGCAAGATTCAACAATTCGGCAGACCGTTTGAAACGTTTGACCCTAGCAACAAAAAACACCGAAAGATTTTTCACGATGTTTTGAGATATCGCACTTGGGGTAGGTCTGCAATTTGTTTTTGGGCAGAAGACGATTCTTCAGGAAACAACAGTTTGATGGATCAATGCGTTAAAGCAATAGGCACATACTACATGGAAAAAGAATTCGGCGAATTGATTGATGATGATCCATTTGTATCTGGCGAATCGACACGCAGTAAACCAAATCCACATGTGTATCAGTACACACGAAAGAAAACAATTATATGAAAGTTTACATCGGACCTTATAAAAATTGGGTCGGACCATATCAAATTGCTGAAGCACTTTGCTTTTGGGCAAAAGAAGTCGAGGATGAATATGGGTACAAAAGCAAACCTAAATGGGTGCATGACTTTGGTACTTGGCTTTCTCATGGCACTACAAAAGAAGAGATTGTAGAATCAAAGAACGCACCAGAAACTTGGCTATTGAAACTGTGTCAATGGATCGAATCTAAGCGTAATCGTGTGTCTTACATCAAGATTGACAAGTATGATACATGGTCGATGGATCATACACTTGCAATGCTTGTGTTGCCTATGTTGAAACAATTGCAAGCGACAAAGCATGGTGCTCCTAATGTTGATGATGAAGATGTGCCAGAAGAATTGAAGTCAACTTCAGCGCCAGCAAAAGAGAATGAATACGATACTGACGGAAATCATTTTAAACGTTGGGATTGGGTACTTGATGAAATGATTTTTGCATTCAATTGTAAACTTGATGACTCATGGGAAGAAGCGTTTCGTTCTGGTGAACACGAATTAATTTGGAAGCCTGTCGATAAAGATGGCAATGAAGTTCCCAAGAAAGATGCTAAGTTGTTTCGAATGGAACATGGTCCTAATGACACATACAAGTGTGACTATGAGGGCATGAAAGTTGTCGAGAAAAGAATTCAAAACGGATTTCGTCTATTCGGCAAATATTACCAAGCACTTTGGGATTAATTCAATGCTAAATACTCCTATGACAATCATAGGAGATAGCGATGGACTTTTTCACCGAAGATGCGGTACGACAATTAATACCTAGAGTAAAAAACTTTGACGAGTGGTACAAAAACCTTTCTGAAATTCTACCTGAATACGATATAGATACGCCAGAAAGAGTTGCGGCATTTATGGCACAATGTGGACATGAATCTGCTGGGTTTACCGCAATGCAAGAAAATTTAAACTATGGCGCTAAAGGATTGCGTAGTCTGTTTGCTAAATACTTTCCTACAGACGCATTAGCATTACAATATGAACGCAAGCCAGAAATGATTGCGAATCGTATCTATGCAAATCGTATGGGAAATGGACCTGAAGAGTCTGGAGATGGTTGGAGATATCGTGGTCGTGGAATTATTCAAATTACAGGAAAGAATAATTATACGAAATGTACTCAACAGTTGTTTGAGAACAATACACTAATCGAAAATCCGGATTGGCTTATAGATGTTGAATATGCTATTCACTCTGCTTGCTGGTTCTGGTCTGCTACAAGGTTAAACGAGTTAGCCGATATTCGTGATTTGAAGACGATGACAAAACGCATTAATGGCGGATACATTGGGCTTGAAGATCGCATTAAACATTATGAACATGCTGTTCACATTTTAGGACATTAAGGAGAAATCATGGAAATTATTATTGCATTAGCTATTTTTGGTGTACTTGCATACGCATGGTATGTAAATGCAAATCGAAAGCCAAGTAAACCTGTTGATTTGGTTCAGCCGAATTCTGTTGCGGATGTTGCAGAAAAGAACATCAAAGAAACAACAGAAGCCGTTATCGCTAAAGTTGAAGCAACACCAGTTGCAGAATCAAAACCTGAAGTGAAAGAAACACCTTGGATTGAAAAGCAACCAGCACCTATTGCTAAAACAAATAAGCCTAGACAGCAATCTACTAAAGCGACTACTGCGCCTAAGAAGAAAAAGCCAGCGGCTAAGTAATTAAGGTCTTAAGTCGATTCGGAATGCAAGTCCAGTAATACCACTTCTGGACTTACCACGAACGTCAAACTTAACTTTACTCTTCACACTCTCAACATATTTTTTGTCGATGATGTGAAAACCTTTGGGGCTGATAATGCTATCTGCAACAGCCCCTTTGTATTGGGCTAAAGAAAGTTCGCCGGTCATTGCTTCATACAGTAATGCAGTTGCATAATCTTTATCAGAGTTAATATACTTTAACAAGGACTCCATTAGAAGTTCTTTGTTCTCTTTCATCCAGTATTCATAACTCTTGTCTTTGATAATCTTCCCACCTTTGATAAACTCATTGATAACTTTCTCTGAAGCCTCATCAAGAATTCGTTTCTTGTTAGACTCGGATAAAAGTCGTGTGGGCATTGTCTTTAACTCTTTGATGATAGATGTTAAGACTTTACTCTTTGATGCACCAGGGACTTGCTTTGCGGCAGCCTCAAATAGTTCTGCGGTAGATGAACCTTGTCCAGATGCAAGTTGAACACCACCAGCCATTTTAACTGAGACTGAATATACTTTAGTTCCTATCTTCAGTACTACGTCAGTCTTTGGTTCCGGTTTTGCTGAGATTGCGACACCAAAAGGATTAGATGAATCATCCGAATGCCATGCTTCTACTTTCTTACTACCAGCAAACTTATAAATGTGTTCGACACACTTATCTGCTTGGTCTAAGATGTTCGCTGAAAATGGGCGTGAGTATTTCTTAATCTTATTATTTTTGATTTGAATCTTCTCAACGATTGCCCATTCTAAATCTACGCCTTCTGATGCCGCCATAATTATTCCTTAATTAATTAGCTAATGGATTATCCAATGCTTTTTTGATTTTGTTATCTACTTCAATTCTCAATGCTCTAACTTCAGCTTGAGTTTCTTTTTGATTCTTTACTAACTCTCTGTTGATATCTTTCAACGTAGCATCAACGTCACGTTTAATTTCTTTTACTGTGCCGTCAACATCACGTTTAATTTCTTTCATGCTAGAGTCAGTTAAACGTTGGTCTGTCTTACTAGAACGTTCGATGTTTTCAACAACACCTTCTAATCTACGAACATCACCTTTTAAATCTATTTTAATAGTGTCAGTATATTCAACCATTTTACTGGTATTGGCATCTAGCACTTCAATCTTCTTATATATCTCTGTTAAGTCTGGAGACACATACTTAGCAATTTTATCTTTCATGCCTTGATAGTCTTTGTAGACTTCAAATGCGCCATACAATCCACCAAGTAATGATGATGCTAATGTGAATGCTACCATTAATTTAGCTGGTGTGAATTCGTATCCACCAATGCTGATAACTGTATCTTTACTTGCGTACTTCTTAACTGCCGCTTCCGCTTCGTCAATCTTAGCGTTTACGTTTTTAATTTCTTCTGTCATTTTACTTCCTTATTTATATTGTTATTTTAAAATTAGATAACATGCAATGCCAATCAGAGATACAACTAGTAAAATACCACACACTAATTGATAGATATATTCTTCTTTATCCATATCATTTGTATTGTTGATTAATCATTTCCTGATGTAGCTTATCGCTACCACCCTGTAGACCTCTCAATGTTCTAGCGTTGTCTACTGTCTTTTGATTCTTATAAATTTCTTTTGGTGCATAAAATGCAACATCTGGAATCACAGTAAAGTATTGTGCATAATTTGCAGGTTGCTTTGCAATCGATTCTATTGTAACATTACCTGCGGCTTCATTGTTTTGCACGTTCTTTTTAACTGAAGCATTCTGTTCAGAGCCAGTGTTCATTTGTGGTAAGAATGGTTTAGATTCCATAGCATTATCAACTGGACTTTTATATCCAAATTTGATTCCTTCTGTCGATGGCAATTCAATTTGAACTGGTGCATATCTTGTTGGTGCAACTAAACTGTACGATACTTGTGGTGTTACCATTGCTACATTAAACTCTTGTCTTGTAGTGTTTTGAATGTTATATTGTTGTTGCTGAGGTGTTACGCTAGAAGTGATTGTATCAGATTGCATACCCATGCTACCACTATTGATAGACTGTTGCAGTCTCGCAGAGTTTGATGCAGAGTTTCCTTGTTGATTTCCTTGCATTGATATAGATGATCCTTGCGATTGTGTAAACGATTGTGTTGTTGATGATAATGATGTTCCTGTTTGTGATGAACCACCACTATTTGCAATGCTTTGAGATTGTACATCACCAGCAAGTTTTTCGGCATTTTGTTTTGCAGTCTCGCCAGCAGAGAATGCTTGTGCATCGGCAGCCTGCACTACAGATTTTTCTAATGCCGCAGTCTTTTCTTGATTAGACCCAATCATATTAAGAACTGACGATAGCGATACTGTTGATTTAGAACCGCCTGAAGAATCAGAAACCTCGCCAGCTTTAGTTTGTTGGCCACTTGGTGCTGGTTGTGTAGATGCAACTTGCGATGCAGGACCTGGTGCTGGTGCTCCCATAGGTGCAGGACCTGATGGCGGTGGTGGGGGTTGTGAACCCTCAGGTGGAGGAGGACTTCCTGGAGGTGGCGCTGGCGGGCTGCCAGGCGGCGGTGCAATTCCAGTTGTCGTAATTGTAACTCCATCAATCGTAGTTTGAACTCCTGTTGGTGTTGGTTCCGTAACTGTTGTAGTTGTTGATGTTTTCGGAGTCAATTTGGCAAGTGCATCAAAATAGCCAGGACAAGTTGGACTACTCAAAATATTTGTTGCACATGGATCCACAGAATACTTTAAACTGAAATTCACATTATAAATTTCAGGACCGTAGGGACCAGCCCAAAAGTTATTGTCTCTTCCTACAAACCCGTATTGAACACTACCTAAATCTTTAGATGCAAAAGGACTATTGAATGTTTCAGAATAATTAAATGTAGTCCAATTAAATCTAGAATTTAAATCATAATTTTTATTGAATACCGCAGAACCTTTTGGATCATAGAAGCTGACATATGCAGTAAGATAGTCCATTCTTCCATCATCCCACCCATTTCCGTTCTTAGCAGTAAATCCAAAATTGTACCCGTCTATTCTAAGTCCTGTCCCTGTATTCGGAAGAATATTGGCAATTGATTGTATCTGATATAGATTGGTCATACCATATGAAAAGTTAATGTTGCCGCCAGGTCGAACAATTGCATTTGGTCCACAGTAACCAGGATCACCCCAAGCCCAACAAGTTAGATTGTCTTGATACACGCCTCCAACCCAAGGCGTAGGTCCACCCTGAGGAGTATTCTGAACAATATTCCCCGTAGTATAGACTTGCGTTGGGTCTAGTGTTTGCGCTTTACTTAAAAGCGGCGTGAACGAGAACGCCAAGCAAAGAGCCAAGCCCAATGTTTTTAGCAGTTTCATGTTTGTTCTCTTTTTCAAGTTGTGGGATTTTATCTTTGTTTTCTTCCCATGCCACTTTAGCTTGTTCGCCAATCTTACCTTCGTATGGGCAAGGTGTGCCGGCTGCCATCATAGCATCAAATACTCTTCTATCTTGACACATAGTAGCAACAGCGGCAACTTTCATACCCATATCAAAAAGAGTTTTAGATAACTTCAAACGTTCGCAATTCAAGTCTCTGATTGTGCCACCAGAAGAAACACCAAAGATTTGAGTCTGAACAGAACCAGATGAACCTGTAGAACACAAATCATTATTACCACCACTCATCATTGCAGGTGCTACAGCAGTTGGTGGAGGTTGAATCACACGCTGAGTAATTGTAGTTTCATTGATGTTGCGGTTAGTCATATCACCAGAGTTGATGTTCTGATTAACGTTAGCATTTTGATTGACGTTTGTGCTAGTGCTAGTTGAAGCATTGACGTTATTGTTATTGTTCGTCATTGTGCCAGTATTTTCATTCTTATTCACGTTGTTGCTAGTCGTAGTATTGACGTTCGTATTTTTGTTATCACTTGTTGAAACGTTGTTATTGTTATACGTCATTGTACCAGTATTTTCATTCTTATTGATATTGGTAGATGTGCTAACGCTATTGTTATTGTTGTTGAACGTCTGAGTTCCACTATTAACGTTTTCATTTCTATTAACGTTGTTGCTGGTTGTTGTATTGACGTTATTGTTATTGTTCGTCATTGTTCCGGTATTAACGTTGTTATTATTGTATGTTAGTGTACCAGAGTTGACGTTGTTATTGTTAAACGTCTGAGTGCCACTATTCACGTTATTGTTCGTATTAACGTTTGTTGATGTGCTAGTGCTTACGTTGTTATTGTTGTTCGTATTTGTGCTAGTACTGTTGACAGTTGAATTGCTTGTAGCATTGGAAGTACTTGTTGCAGTACTGTTGCTATTAACTGTGCTGACGCTATTAGAGGTACTATTTGTGTCCACTAATGTTTTGCTATCGTATGTACCTTGATTGATGAGACTTGTGGTCCCTGTTGTTGTTCCGCCAGTTGTGCTGGAAGTTCCAGTTGTTTGTGCTGATACTGCACCAAACATCATAACAAAAAGAGCAACTACAAGGCTCTTCTTGCGTAGGTTTTTCATTTTTCTATTTTCCTTTTATTGTTTTATTGACACCCTCATAGTATAAGCAACAATCATGCTTGTGTTATGATATAAATCTACCTATTAACCCGTTGACAATTCTGTCTGACAAATCATCAGGCAGAAATTTAAGAAAGCCTAAAAAGTATAACGCTACACTACCATAAACAAATATCTTTAAGCACATGTCAAATGTCTTTTGATATTCGTTCATCTTCCACACCTAGCACTTGTTTGGCACCATTGTATCAGTTCATAACTACCGATAGCAAATATGAATACGATAAATGCAACTGCACCGATAATCATTGCCCATTCATTTAACTCTTCTTCTTTTTGTTTGCGCTTACGTTCTTGTGCGTTATGAAGTCTTATATCATTAGCATCATCTGCATCCATTTCAGCTTGACGAGCCTTGATTTTATTCCATACGTCAATTTTGCCTGTTTGCATAAACAGCAATTTCAACTCTTCTTCGAATGCCCTAGCTTGTTCTAATGCCATCTCAATCTGAAGAGCGGTTCCCATGTTGGAACCTTTCTTAGACTTCTTAGCTTCAATCAATGCTTTTGTTGCGGTGCTTTTGGCGTCAAACATTTTGCCAATCATTGGCGCAAGAGAGCCTAGGTCATTAGCAACCTTGGCTGCCTTTTTGACCATACTGATTGCAGACGTAATGCCGGCTAGTGCTGTGATTGGATCAATCATTTTTGTTATTCCCGTTTACAAATTTCTTTGTGTAGTCGTTGTGAACAATCTTTTTTTGCCCACTCTATGCAGTATACTTTTCGTTCATAAACATCACCAATCCATCGCCAACGAACACACTTCAACGTTTCGTCTTTTTTAGTCTTTTCTGCACTTACAGTTAATATCATCAAACATATTATAAGAACTATTAATTTTATAGAACGATTGGTAGCCAAAGCCATAGACCTTGACTCATCAATAATGCGGCTAACGCACCAACCACAATACTTGCCCAATACAGATTCATACTAACTGCTAAGATACTTGCAGACAATAGCACAATTGAAATCTGAAATGCAGAACCAGCAAATGTCATCCAAGGACCAGACTTGCGAATTTCGTCACGTTCCGCTTCCAATGCACGTGCTTTAGCCATTAGTTCTTTTTTACCCTCACCAGTTGCGGGGTCAGATTCATATCTATTGATTTTTGCAGTTAACTTGTCTGCTTTGTCAAATTGTTTTCTATCGACTGCATCATCTCTAGCCATCTCAGCTAAAGTTTGTTTAATTGATTTTGCTTGAAAGAATGCCCAAGTATCATTTGCTTTGATTGTATTGTTCAGCACTTTACTACTATTGCCACTTGAAATGTAAGTATTGATTGCGAGCAAAGCGGCTAGAACGGTGATTAGCCATCCAGCTTTGTCTTTAATTTGCGCTTCACGTTCGCTACGTGACAATGGTTTTTTAATTTCTTCCGCCATGTTTACTCCTAAAACAAAATGATTAATTCATCATTATTTATGGTAAACCAAGTTTTAGGGCAAGTTTCAGAGGGGGATTCTGTTGTTTTTGAGCAACAAAATCAAAATAACCCTTGATTTGTTGTCCCAGTATGGTATACTAGTAACATGACATTGAGAAAAAAACGTTCTGACAGAAACCACGTGCTATATCGAGTTACGTGCGTTGATACTGGCGATTCATATGTTGGCTTGACTGTAGCACAGGGACAGGCCTACGTTCGTTCGGTCAAAATTCGTTGGCAAAAGCATGTGAGCCGTGCCAAGTGTGAAAACAAAAATTGGGCAATGTGCAATGCTTTGCGTGAGTTAGCTGGCGCAGTATGGCAATATGAAGTCCTTGAAGTGATTCGTGGACGTAAACCCGCACACCAGCGTGAACGTGAATTGATTGCCGAATTTGAACCATCGTTAAATACATTTTGACATACCACATATGATCTGTTATACTGTATAAGATATCAAATAGGAGTCTTTATGGAATTTAAACTAAAACCTAGTTTTGCAATTGGCGCATTTTTGGGCGTCATTACTGTCGGCGCAATTTGTTCTATTTTTACGTTGTTGTCCGTCAATACTTTGTTTGGAACAACATTCGCACTTTCAGTTGAGAATATTGCATCAGCCACTTGGTTGTATATTATGCTTGCATCCGCAATGAAAGGTTTTGCAAAATGAAACGTGGATTGATTGTAGCACTATGTGCATTTGCATCTACCGCAATTGCACAGGAAATTGTTACGCATGAGTTGGCGAGAGTTGTCCGTGTGCAACCAATTACGAGTACACGTGCATACACCGTGCCTCGCCAAACATGCACCGTTGTTGAACAAGTTGCACCAGCGACACAACCAGTTAATGGGCAAGTCATTGAGAATCCGCAAAAGAATTTATCTGAAAGATGTATGACGTATTCCGACAGAGAATTCAAAACTGACATTATCGCATATGATGTAATGTTTGAATATCGTGGACAATTACGTACCACACGATTCAATCACGATCCTGGCAATAGTGTGCGAGTTAAAGTTGTCACTAGAATATATGCTGTAGAATAGTCCTATGAAAAGTTTGTATGCACTACATAGTATTGTAGCAATTCTTTTTTGCACCAATGTGCAAGCAAGAGTTGTTCTTGTGGAGGATTCTTCGTCAAACGAAAAAGTTTATATGGCGAGAGTTCTTTCGAAACAACCTATAATTGAGAAAGTGCCATACATGATTACAAAACAGTATTGCGAAAAGCATTACGGAACGATACATTATTCTGGCTCCGACAGAAACACGCCTATTGTTGCTAGAGTTCCAGCGAAACCACATCCGATTTGCAAAGACGTTATTACACAAGAATTTCATAATGTAATAAAAGGCTATCAAATTACTTATGAATATAAGGGTACAATCAAGTACGGAAAAATAAATTATGAACCAAGTGAATTCGTGCAGGTGTACAATGCACCATGACGTATTTTGTTTACGGCGCAGAGGAAAGCAGAACAACAAATAAAGTTGAAATGCTTCTGTCAATATGCAATCGTCAATATAAACTATTCATATTGGGTAAAGACTACACGAGAGAACAATTGAACATATTAGTTCCTGATACTGATTTTGTTCCTCACATATACCACAATGCAAAATACATTGGAGGTATCAAAGAATTGTACGACTATTTGTACGCTGAAGTGAAAATGGAAAAGCAGGTTCAAAACGAAAACAAGGATTAAATTATGTCTGATTATGAATATGATTACAAGCGATTTGATGATATCATTACTAGTCTATTGACTACATCATGGCGAGACTCAGAAGATTTGGAAATTGGAAGAGACATTTCTGATATCTCCGAAATCAAAATTATCTTTGACGGCTATGGTGATTTGGAAATTGATAATGGTGTTGATGAATATCAATATACTGAGGGTGGTAATAAAAACTTAGAATCATATGCAATCTTCATCCATAAAGATTCTGCACAAGAAGATTTTGTATTTCCAGAACATGAATTGACACCATGGTGTTTGATTCACCGACCGAAAGAAGAAGTCTGCATCTATGCGTGGTATGATGTAGAAAACGACACTTGGGATATTTTGCCATTGGAAGAACGAGTAGAAGACACCGACTTGACAGTTGAGCAAGTTATGAGTATACTAGAGACATTGAACGAAAGATATTTTTAACATGGAGAACTTTGATATGACAACTTTTAACTATGCAACAAGTGACGCAAAAGAACAGAAAGTATTTCGTGATTGGCTGATTAGTCATTTGAAATATGGACCTGTAACTGTAGACTTTCTTAAGAAAGACGGCACAATGCGTACCATGAAATGCACATTGCAAGAGAGTGCAGTTCCGACATATGAAAAAAAGACAGAGCGAGTTCGCACCACTTCAACTGACGAGTCTATCTCTGTAGTTGACTTGGAGAAAAACGAATGGCGTTCATTCCGTTACGATTCTATCAAATCTGTATCATTTACACTAGGTGAATAAATTATGAAATTTTCCAAGATTAATCCTGGCGCTGAGTCCAAGTATATGGGACCAGAGCCTTCTTGGACAAATCAAGAGGAGATTCAAAACCTCAAAGTCGCAGAAATTGGTGCGTTGAATTGGTACAATTATATTTGCGATAGTAAACAAGCTAAAACATTTTTGCTTGAGTACATGGCGAGTGTTGGTCGCACCAAAGATGAAATTGCAATGGTTTCATCTAGCGACAAAAGCATTCCAGTACAACTTGGCTGGATCGCTAGAATGATGTGTATGGGATATCAACCCTCAGAGAATTTCAAATCCTTTTTTGTGCGTGAATTCAAACTGATTTTAGATTCATCCAAAAAACAAAAACGAGTTAAGGTTGCAGATGTTGCTGAAGTCGCATACGTAGGTCCTTCTATTCAAGATAGGATTCGTGAAAAAGCGTGTGAAGAAATTGGCGACATTGAAGGACTTGTCGATGAGTTTATTGAGAGTGGATGCAAAACCAATATTGATTTTCAATCATACTTCAAATCTAAAAACTTATCTTCCGTTGTGTTGAAACGCATGTGTGAATTCTTTATTCGTAGGTCTAAAGAATTTGAAGAGGTGATGAAATCTAAAGATGCTGATATCAAAGAAGGCTATTCTAATTTCAGTAAAGTTCAATTACGTAAAGTAAAAGAAATTTACGATTCTCTTGTCGCAGAAACAAACCGTGTTGCTGAAGTCAATAAACCCACACGTAAGAAACGCAAAGTTAAAGAAAAGCCAGCAAGTGTTCTTGCCGCTAAAGTTCAGTACATGAAAGAGTTTGCCGATTTGCAATTGAAAAGTGTTTTGCCTGAAAAGATCATTGGTGCTAATCAAGTGTGGCTGTACAATACCAAGACTAAACTTCTAGGCATGTACAATTCTGATAACGCAAAAGGTTTGACAATCAAAGGCACAACAATTCAAAACTACAATGAGCAGTCTTCTAGCGGCAAACGTTTGCGTAAGCCCGAAGTTGCGTTGAAAGAAGTATTGATTGGTGGCAAGATTGTGCTAAAGAAACTGCTAGATGGATTGACTACTAAACCTTCCGTATTGACAGGACGCATTAACTCTGATACAATTATTGTTAGAGTAATAACTGGATAACTTAAAATGATTTTAATTGATTTGAATCAGGTGATGATTTCAAACTTGATGATGCAAGTGAATTCAAATGCGGCAAACGCAATTGATGAGAGCATGGTTCGCCACATGGTGTTGAACAGCATTCGAATGTACAATGTCAAATTCAAAGATGAATATGGCGACATTGTTATTTGTTGCGATGACAAAAAGTATTGGCGCAGAGATTTCTTTCCGTACTACAAAGCTGGTCGTAAGAAAGACAGAGAAGCATCCCCATTCGATTGGAATCTAATTTTCGAAACGCTGAACAAAGTGCGTGATGAGATTAAAGAAACATTTCCGTATAAAGTTATTCAAGTTGACAAGACTGAAGCCGATGATGTAATTGCAACATTGTGCCACAAGTTTGGCGTCACATTTAAGAATGATTCTACAGAGAAGATTCTGATTCTATCAAGCGACAAAGACTTCATGCAATTGCAAAAGTTCGTAAATGTGCATCAATACAGCCCAATGGGTAAGAAGTTCCTAAAGTGTAGTGATCCAGATAAGTTTCTAAAAGAACATATCTGCAAAGGCGACAGAAGTGATGGCATTCCAAATTTCTTGTCTTCAGACGATACTTTTGTCACAGAAGCCCGTCAAAAGCCTGTAACTGAGAAAAAACTAAATATATGGCTGGATCAAGAACCTGAAGAGTTCTGCAATGAAACTATGCTTAGAAACTACAAGCGTAATGAATTGCTAATCGACTTGTCTAAGATTCCGGCTGAGTATCGAGAAAAAATCTTGAATGCTTATGAAACTGCCCCTGATAACGGCAGAGATAAATTGTTTAACTACTTTATTCAGCATCGTATGAAATTGCTGATGGAACATATACGGGAATTTTAAAATGGCTATTGATATTAGTAAGATGAGTTTGCCTGAGTTATTCAAGCATATTGGTGAATTGCCTACATTGAAACGCACAAATGCATTGAAGCAAATTGCAAATTTAACGCCTGAGTTGGTTACATTGTTGAAATACACATACAGAAGTGATTTTACTTTGGCTCTTCCATCTGGAAAGCCTCCATACAAACCTATGGAGACTCCCGGTAATTGGGGACACAATCGTATCCCTGGAGAAATGAGAAAGTTTCAATACCTGATTCCTACAAGTAACGTTCCACAGATTAAACGTGAAGCGATATTCATCGAGATGTTGGAGACAGTATCGCCAGATGAAGCAGAATTGCTTTTGATGGTGAAAGAAAAGAAACTTACTTACAAAGGCATCACCCGAAAATTAGTTGAAGATGCATTGCCACAAATTTTTGACGGAGATATTAAGCAGAAAAATGGCTAAGACTAAAAAATATTCTAGTTTCCGTGACTTCTATGAAGACGAAGGTCGCAAAGGAAAACCGAAATTGAATGAGTCTAAGAAACAGAAAGACAAGTTCAAGCATCAGACTAAGCTAATCGATCCTAGAAATATCAAGGATGATGATTGGGATGACTTTGAAGAATTTGATAAAGTAAAATAACACTTTGAGAATATATTATGAAAAAAGAATTGGATGAAGCATTGGTAGCAAAGTACCCAAAGATTTTTAAGTATCGTCATGCACCAATGACGCATACTGCTATGTGTTGGGGTTTCGAATGCGGTGATGGTTGGTACAACATCATCGATGCATTATGCGGAAACATTCAAAGCCATGTTGACTTTAAACGTAAGCACCGTGCAAGAGCGTTAAAATTTAATCGTGCATTGAAACGTGCATTGGCTGGAGATACACGACCACTTCAAATGTATTTTACGTTTGGTGGTAAAGGAGAACCAGACGAGTGGGCGATTGAATCTGCTAACATAGCAATTGTAAAAGCAGAGTTCAATGAAGTTCCACCACCTATGCCATACATCACAGCAAGCCAAGTAAAAGAAAAGTTTGGTGGATTGCGATTCTACACAAATGGTTATACTGACGAGGTTAGTGGAATGATTCGCATGGCAGAGGCAATGTCATATCGTACATGTGAAGTGTGTGGTACTCCTGGTCGTTCAAATAACTACGGATGGATTTCAACATTGTGCGACACCCACCGATTAGAACGTGGAGAAGACTTGCCTCAAAACGAGGAACTAGAGTCCGAAGATTGAATACCAAGGTACTAATACTCATTTCCAAGCCGTCCTAGACGGCTTTTTTGTTGTTTTTTTCACAAAAAGTGTTGTTTTTTTGCACAAAACAGCAAATATCCGTTGACTTGCCTACCAGTACCTGTATAATAGATTCTGTAGTGAGTGAGATTGATTGGAGATTTAAATGATTACGGTTTTGACAATTTTTGCAGTAATGATTCTAGTTGGTGTTGTTGTTGGCGGTTCTGTTACAACCCTCGGTTAATTGATAAAGGAAATGAAAATGATGTACGAAGCCCTCGAAACCCTAAAGAATAATATTGTTGCTGACTACGAAGGTTGGCAGACACTAAGCGGTAAACCTCGCACCGAGATTCAAGCCCGTATGCTTGACGATTTCATTAACGGCATTCGCATTGACGAAGGTAGCAAATACATCAAAGTGGTTGCTGGTTCTTCCGTTTGGGGTTTCATTGTCAAAACAGATACTGACAAGAAATTCCGTAAGGGCGACATTCTGAAAGCGGCTGGTTGGGCGGCTCCTGCACGTAATGCCGCACGTGGTAACATTTTAGACGGTGGATATACAATCCGCTGGACAGGTCCTCTCTACTTGTAATGTGTTGCAAAAAAGCAACAACTTCAAAAATAGTTGTTGACTTTTTTACCGAAGAGAGTAGAATAGATTCTGTTGAGTGAGAAAAGAAAAGGAAATTTGATATGCGTACTAAGACTTACATTCAGGGCTTCAAGAATTCACAAAAAATCCGTGTGATGTTTGACGGATTTGGTGTCTACACTACCGTTGCTGGTGTGTCTAGTGTGTTTGCTACATACACCCATTCACAAGCGGCCAATGATGCTCTGTTGCGTTTGTCTTACATGCGTTACATGGCGCAAAAAGATGGTGCGTTAGTTCCCACTGGTGTTGGTATGACAAGTTACAATACCTCGCAAGTTGGTACGCAAGTTCAAGTTGATTTGATTTGAGGAAATAAAATGACTACATTGACTACAGATATCTCTTACGGAATGTTTAGCGAAGTTGGTAACTTAGCCGTTCATGGTGTTGTTGTTACTGCAATTACAATGAACCTGACATGGCCAGAAACTTACAAGTGCCTTAACATGTTAGCCAAAAATGATTACAGTAAATTTGGCGAAGCAATGGACACCACAGTCCGTGAATGTGTTTATAGTGCATGTGGTTTTACTTCTGACTTTTATGGTGCTTAATATGATTACATACAAATTTTATGTTGGTAAAGATGTTTATGAATTCACCGCAGAGTCTAAACTGAATGCGATGGAAATGTGTAATCGTCAAGTGATTGATAAGTTGGATTTGCATCCTATGGCTTGGGCTGATGCTGGTCAGAATGCATTTTCGTATCAGTCTGGCAACTTTTTTGATTAAGGAAATAAAATGAAAATCGAAACAGCAATTGGTATTCTGAATAAAGAACGTGAATTTTTGGGTTTGGGTTTCTTGGAGTTGTTGCAAGATATTCAAAGTGAAGGTAAGATGGTTTACTCTGAGCGAGTGATGGAAGCCTTTGAACGGTTCATGGTTGATGGTCGCAAGATGTTTGCTGTTGCAGAATAACAACACTAACGAAAATAGTTGTTGACTTACCCTCCGAACCGTGTATAATTAATTCTGTTGAGTTGATAAAGGACATTGAAATGAGAACAGCAAGCGAACAAACCC
>Ga0222713_10000552_pt1 | contig 42455 bp, 51 predicted proteins | sample C33_649DmetaG_FD_165061 | JGI IMG/M metagenome (GOLD analysis project Ga0222713, IMG submission 165061) | Estuarine water microbial communities from San Francisco Bay, California, United States - C33_649D | ecosystem: Environmental > Aquatic > Marine > Unclassified | place: USA: California... | reverse complement strand
CGGTGTTGGTTTAACCGAAGAAGAATATCAGTCAATAATTAATTATGACAAGACTGACGATGATAAACAATCAAAGTGGTATGGGAGTACCCTATCAACCATTTTGAGAATGGCGAATGAACTCGCAATAATAGAATGTAAAAACAATTAAAAATGGAAAACGAAAGACCAAAATGTGGATGTGGACAAACATCTGATCCAAACGGATATTGTGATGGGACACACACAACTTTAACACAAGGAGATAAAAAATAATATGGACAATTTAGATCAACAGATGAATGAATTAAATGAGTTAAAAAATCTAATGAATCAGTTAGAGTCATTAAGTTCTAATGAAAATTTTAACACTTCAGATTTTGACACTTCCTTTAATTTTGATGATTTTAAAATAGAGACTAAGTTCACTAATAATTCTAATAATCCTGATCCAGAATACGCAAAGGTAGGTGATAGTGGTTTTGATTTAAGAGCGTTTATCTCTGAACCTGTAACTCTAAAACCATTAGAAAGAAAACTAATACCAACAGGATTAAAGTTTGAGTTGTCAACGAATACAGAATTACAAGTTAGACCAAGAAGTGGTATGGCGTTAAAGTATGGTATTTCTGTTTTAAACACACCTGGAACTGTGGATGAAGGATATAGAGGTGAAGTTGGTGTAATAGCGGTAAATCTAAGTAATGAAGATTATACAATACAACCAGGTGAAAGAATTGCACAAGGGGTGATTATGAATGTTGTAGGACAAGGTATAAGTAAATTGGTTAGGGTTAATAATCTATCTGAAACCGAAAGAGGTGAAGGTGGATTTGGATCAACTGGTAAACAATAAATAATATAATATGGCGAAAGAAAGGACATTAGACGAATTAAGGCAAGTAAAGGATAGTGTATATACACCACCGAAAAGTAAATTGGTTAACGAATATTATAGAAAAGTAAATTTTGATCCTCAATATGTTGTTGATTTGATTAAAGAATACCCTAATGATCAAGATTTGGGTAAACAAATAAGAAAATATTATAATAGTTTAAAGGATGATTAGTGTTGTATTTTCTACTAGGGTAGATAATCAAAAACATATAGAACATATTAAGAAAACCTCTGGAATCCATAAAGGACTAGAGGTTATTCAGTATATAAACAATGGTGAATATTCCCTTACAGAACTTTATAACAAAGCGTTAAAAGAAACTACTAACGATATTGTGGTTTTTTGTCATGATGATATTATCTTTGAGACTAATAATTGGGGTAAAAAATTGTTAAAATCTTTTAACAATAACGAAGAATACGGGATTATAGGTATTGCAGGATCTAGAGAGATACCTAAATCTGGTATGTGGTGGGAAAATCCATTACATATGTATGGACAAGTATTTCACAAACACAATGGTAATAGGTGGTTGTCTAAATATTCACCAAAGAAACCTAATTTTTTAGATAATGTCGTGATAGTAGACGGTTTATTTTTCGCAGTAGATAAAAATAAAATAAAAGTTAATTTTGACGAAGAGGTTAAAGGTTTTCATTTTTATGAAGTTGACTTTTGTTTTAGAAATTATTTAGAAGGCGTTAAAGTTGGTGTTTCATCTGATATTGACGTGACTCATTTATCTATAGGGCAGACTAATGAACAATGGGAAAATAATAGAAAAGAATTTTCTGAAAAATTTAAAGATGTTTTACCCGTTAAATCTAAAAAGTATTTTGGTAAAAATAATAAAATGAAAGTCCTTATAGGGTGTTTATTATTTAATGATTACACAGGATCGGAATTACATGTTTATGAATTGGCGAAAGAATTAACCAAACAAAATTGTGAGGTAGATATCGTTTCTAATATTGGACCTAAAATGGTGCAAAGAATTAAAAAGTATGGTGTCAATTGTTATCCAATACAAGAACCACCAGGATTTAAATTAGGTGATGGTAAATGGGTTTTAAACACAAATAATGGACCTGTATTATCGGAACAAGGTAAGTTATATAAAGTGAGTGATGTGAAATATGATGTAGTACATATTAATCACAAACCTATAGGTGAACATTTAATAAAACTATACCCTAATTTAACTTTCATTAATACAATACATTCTGAAGTTATACCTAATTTAGAAGAACCTGTTGTAGATGACAAAGTAAAAAAATATATTACTATTAGAGAAAGTATTAAAGATTTTGTTAAAAATGGATGGGATATATCAGAAGATAAAATTAGTGTGATACATAATCCTATAGATAGTGATAGATTTAAAGTTTATGAAAATGTTAAAACAAAACCTTTTGTTCTATTTGTTGGGACTATAGATTATCTAAGAAAAAATACAATTTACGATTTAGTAGAATATACAAAAGAAAATGGTAAACAACTTTGGTTAGTTGGTACAAATAAATCAGATTATTTAAATGACTTATTAACTAATGATAATGTAAAATACTATGAGTCTACTTGGGATGTTGAGCGTTATGTAAAAGAATGTGAGGAAACTGCGAGTATACTTATGGGTAGAACTACAATAGAAGGGTGGTTATGTGGTAAATCTGGATGGATATATCAGATAGATGAACAAGGAAATATATTAAGTAAGGAATTGAATGATGTTCCTTCTGATGTAGAAAAATATAAATCAGAAAACATAGTTTCTGAAATAATAGAAGAATATAATAGTGTGATATGAAAATAGTAGTAGGTGTAACTTTATATAATAGTGCAGATGTTGTAGAAAAAACATTAGCGTCTATAATGTCTCAGTCATATAAAAATTTTGTATGTTATATCACTGATGATATTTCTACCGATAATTCTGCGGACGTTGTGGAGAATTTTATAAAAGGTGATGATAGATTTATTTTAATTAGAAATAAAGAAAAAAGATATCAAGGTGGTAATTATGATTTGATTTGTAGGGATACTGAAGGTATTGATGATGAAGATATATTTGTAGAAGTAGACGGAGATGATTGGTTACCTGATAATAAAGTATTTGAGAGGGTTATTGATCATTATAATAGTGGGGATATATGGATTGCAAATGGTTGTTTTAAATACTCCGATGGTAGAATGGGGTTTTCACAACCAGTTACTGATATTAGTAAATTAAGACATGGGCCATATACTGCATCACATTTAAGAACTTGGAAGATATTTTTATGGAGAAATATTAAAGAATCAGATTTAAGAGATGAAAATGGTAATTGGTGGTCAGCGGCTTGTGATTTAATTTTTATGTACGACATGTTCGAAATGTCTGGTTTAGAACATTATAAATTTATGACTGAAATAAATTATATTTATAATGACACTAACCCATTTAATGAACACAAACAATATATGCCTAAAATTAATAAAATGGTACAATATACAAAAAATAAAACTCCAAGAGAAAGAATTAATAAAAATGATTAGTACTTTTTTACAAGGTGGATTGGGTAATTATATGTTTCAGATATCTGTTGCATATTCACTCTCATTAGACTTTAATTTTAAATGTTCTTTTATAAGTGACAATGCAGTTAAAGTGCATAAAAGTATTAATGACTATAAACAAAATATTTTTAAAAATGTATCTTTTATAAGTCACCATAATTTTTTAAACATATATAATGAACCTTCTTTTGGGTATAATAAAATTAATGTGGATGGTGATACCCTTTTAGTTGGGTACTTCCAAAGCGAAAAATATTTCTCACATAATAGAGACGAGATAATTAAATTATTCCAACCGACTAAAAATGATTTAGATTATATAGAAAAAAAATATGGAAATATATTAAAAAACAATAATTGCTCAATTCATGTAAGAAGAGGTGATTATTTAAAAGTACAAAACCATCACCCTTTATGTGAAAAAACATATTATGAAGAGGCAATCAAAAATTTTAATAACGATACTACATATATAATATTTTCTGATGATATAAATTGGTGTAAAGAAAATTTACATATAAAAAATTCTTATTATGTTGAAAATGAAAATGATTATATTGAAATGTATTTAATGTCGATGTGTGATAACAATATAATTGCAAACTCTTCATTTAGTTGGTGGGGGGCTTGGTTAAATCAGAATATTAATAAAAAAGTAATTGCCCCTAAAAAATGGTTTGGCCCAGCTAAAGGTAATATAATAACTAAAGATATATACTCAGAAAAATGGTTAGTAATTTAGAACAATTAAAAGATATTTGTAAAAATAACCCAATCGATTATAATGATTTGTCTGATAAATTATATAAGAAAATTGTTTACAAAGAGGAAATTTACGATTACAATTTTATTATTACTGCTAGGGGAAGACAAAATTTTTCTAAACCACTCTTCAGTTCAGTAATAAAAGCCACAAAAGAAGTAGATAAAAAAATACAACTTACACTATTAGAACATTCTAATTTAAAAGAACATGAAAAAAATTGTGACGATTTAGGTATTAATTATTTATATTTTAATTCTAAAGGTGGTGTATTTAATAAGTGTTTGTCATACAATTTATCTGTAATAAATACCAAACCATCTAAGTGGTACGTATTTCACGATTTAGATTGCTTGGTACAAAAAGATTTTTTTAAAAATTTATTAGAAAATACTACTGAAAATACTAAAGCTATACAAACATTTCATAAAAGAAGAGTTTTATATTTAAATGATTTTTTAACTGACTTAATAATAAGAGAAGAATTAGATGTTAATGATTTAAAAGAAAATAGTGAGGGAGTTTCCCTACCACAATATTTTGGTGCACCTGGTGGGTCAATATCTGTAGAATCTGAAATTTTCTTTGAGGTTGGTGGATATGATCCTGAATTTTTTCACTCTTATGCTCCTGAAGATGCCTTTTTTTGGGAAAAATTAAGTACTCTAACAAACATAAAAATATGTGAAAATCCACATAATGAATTATATCATATGAACCATCCTATTTTACATCATTCTAACCCTAACTTTAGTTATATGTCTAGTATACATAATAAATATAAAGGTTTGGTTAATAATAAAAAAATAGAATTCTTACAATACAAAAAAAACTTATATGGAAAATCATGATACATTTATATTTTTAATATGTTACAATTGTGGTTTAATTGCGAATAAATGTTTAGAAAGTTATCATAAATATCACAACCATCCGATACATATATTTGGTAAAAAATCTGACTTTAGTAACATTGATAATCACAAAAATAACGTGTTCATCGATTTGTCTGACGATGAAGTACTAACATCATCATATAAAAATGGACATTTAGGTACTTCATATATATGGGCGAATGTAGTTACTAAAAAATATGGTAATTACAGTAAAATCATACAAATAGATAGTGATGTCATTTTTTTAAATGAATGTCTAAATGATATATTTACATCTTTTAATGAAGGTTATGATTTAATAGGTGCGAGGAGATCATATAAAACAATACCAAATTTAAAAGATGTAGTGTCTACATTTTTTATTGGTGTCAATCTAAATAAAATAACTAATAGGGAATTTAATAATGTGTGGAGGATGTGTCAAGGGACTTTTAATCCTTACAACCATAAAATAATAGATTTCTTTGACCCTGTATCTTTTGATATATTGTACAATGGGGGTAAAATAAAGTATTTATCTTTTACTGACTATGGTTCTTGTGACGAAAATAATAACTTTGATAATGGGTTTTTGGAAATGAATACTTTATATGATTATGGAAAAAAAATAATTCATTTTGCGGGTATAGGTTCAGGTATGAATTTCCATATAAACGGATCGGGTAATGTACCTAAAACATATGTAGAATGGGCTAAAAATAGGTATAGTCTTTATTTAAAACTTTTTTATGATAAAGATATTGATATTCCTTTTAATAATGACGAATATGAATTGACTAAAAAATTTATTAAATGAAAAACATAAAAATATTTTGCGGTTGGGGTCTTAAGTTTGATTTTTTTAGTGAAAAACAAATAGAATTATATGTTGACCACATACCTAATAATCCAGTACCACCGAATACTTTAAGATTTTTATTTCTTTTAGAACCACCTGAGATAATTAACTTAAGTCAAAGATCATTGCAATCATATAATGCAGGATTTTATAATTACTTACTAACACATAATCAAGAGTTATTAGATAATTGTAAAAACTCAGTAAATTTTCCATTAGCTTCTACATGGATAAAAGATTATAATTTTCCTGAAAAAGAATTTTCTGTGTCTACTTTAGTAGGTGGTAAAAGGATGGCACATGGTCATATTGTGAGACAAAAATTATGGGATAGACAAAATGAAATAAAGAACATAAAAACGAATTTCTACATAAGTGGTAATTTTAAGGGTGGTTTACATAATCGTAACAATAACCCTGTTCTAGGACAAAAAAAGGACCCACTATTTAATTCTCAATTTAGTATTATAATTGAAAATACTTTTAGACGTAATTGGTTCACAGAAAAATTAATTGATTCTTTACAGACTAAAACTATACCCATTTATTTGGGTTGTCCTAATATAAATGATTGGTTCAATATAGATGGTATGTTTATTTGTAATAATGAATCAGAAGTAATAAATGTTTGTAATAGTTTAACATCTGAAACTTACGAAAAAATGTTACCATATGTGGAAGAAAATTATTTAAAATCTATGGGTTATTCTTCTTTAGAGGAAAGATTAATAAAAATTATAAAAGAAAAAATTAAAAATGGGTGATTTTAGAAATTATACTGTAAATGGTATAAAAATGTATAAAAGTGAATTTAATGTGGGTTGGATAAACAAGTATTTAGGTCACGAACCAAAAACATTGATTGAGTTTGGTTCTTATGATTGTGGTGATGGTGTTTATTATAAACAGGCATACCCTAATTGTTCAGTATATTCTATTGAGGCATGTCCTGAAAGGTATAAAATTGTTAAAAATAATGGTGAGTCTTTTAAAATTAAAACTTTTAATTATGCCATAAGTGATTATGATGGTCAAACAATTTTTTATCAAGTAAAAGATCCTAACGTATTAGACGATGAAAAAAAATACGGTAGTTCTGGTTCGATAAATAAAAGAACTGATTTATATAAAAATACTTTTAAACATATAGAAGAACAATCCCCAATAGAAATAGAATGTATAACTTTAAAAAGTTTTTGCGAAAAAAATAATATTAAAGAAATAGATTTTTTACATATGGATGTTGAGGGTGTTGAATATAAAGCAATTAAAGGATTGGGTGAAATAAGACCTAAACTAATATGGATGGAAACTTATTTAGGTAAAAAATATTATGGAGAAAATTCACATAATCCTGAAGACTTAATAAATTTAATGATTAATTTAGGGTATAAAATAGTAGAAAAAACACCCGCAGATTGTTTATTTAGATATGAAAAATAAAAAAATATGAGTTTTGTTTTTAATTTTAAAGGTAACGAAGTTGTTTTTATCCACATACCTAAAAACGGAGGTACTTCTATATCAGAATCTTTTAGGGGATACAACCCATATATAAAAAATAATACAAAAAGACCAAATGAAAGATTTATATACCACCATACATATTTAGAAACGTATAGACTATTCGAAAAAGAGTTGGATAGAAAGTATTTCGCAGTATCTAGAAATCCTTGGGATAGAGCAGTATCTTTTTATAGTTATATACAACAAAACCCAGGTTGTGGAGCACCTGACATACACAAAAAAATTAATGAACATTCTTTAACTTTTGATGATTTTGTGGATATATATACAAATGATACAAGGGATTTTTTTAGACCACAAATAAAATATTTAATTGATGAATTAGATAATATTGTTGTAGACGTTTTAAAGTTAGAAGATATAAATAATGAGGTTAATAGTTATTTAAACATTTATAAAATTAATGACGTTGACATTATAAAAATAAACACGTCAACACATAAGTCATATAGAGATTATTTTTTTTCAGAAAAAACAAAAGATAAAATATATCAGCACGAAAAAGGAATTATAGATTATTGTAAATATAAATTTTAAAAATTATGTATGATAAAAAAATATTAGTCACTGGTGGAAGTGGTATGGTAGGTAGGTCTTTAAAAGATATTATGTCCAATGCAATATATCTATCGTCTAAAGATTGTGATTTAACCAATCCATTAGAAACAGAATTGTTAATTAAAAAACATAAACCTGATGTTATTATTCATTTAGCCGCAAAAGTAGGTGGTATAATGGATAATATTAATAAACCTGCCGAATATTTTGATGATAATGTATTAATGAATACTAATTTATTACGGTTGTCATATAAATATAATGTTAAAAGATTTATAGGTATATTATCTACATGTATTTATCCTGACAAAGTAGATGAATATCCTATGACTGAAGATGTGTTACATTTAGGTCCACCTACACCCACAAACTTTAGTTATGGATATGCAAAAAGAAGTCTTGCAGTTCAGATAGATGCATACAATAAACAATACGGGACAAAATACCAATATCTAATTCCATGTAATTTATATGGTGAGTATGACAAATGGGGGGACAACAGTCATTTTGTTGCAGCTTTATTAAAAAAAATAATTATTGCGGATAAAAATGGAGAAGAAATAGTTAATCTTTTTGGTACTGGCAAACCATTAAGACAATTTATGTATTCTAATGATTTGGCGAAAATTATAAAGTTATGTATTGATAATGAAATATATGAAAGTTTTAACGTAGCAACTAATGAAAATTTATCTATAAAAGAAATTGCAGATATTGTTTTTAAAACGATAAACCCCAAAAATGTTAAAAGATTTAATTTTGATAAAGAAAAACCTGATGGACAGTTTAGAAAAGATGTATCATCTAATAAATTATTATCTCTATTACCTAACTTCTGTTTCACTACATTAGAAGAAGGTATTAAAAATACATATAATAAAATATCAAAATAATTATTTACATTTGGTAAGCAATATATTATAATTAATAAAAAAACATGATAAAATTAGTAAGTGATACAATAGACAGAGAGGATATAAATTCGCTAATAGAATGGTTATCTCAAGATGAAATACCTAGATTGACTAAAGGTGAGTTAACTTGGGAATTAGAAAAAAAATGGGCAAAAAAAATAGGAACTAAATATTCAGTTTTTGTAAATTCTGGTTCATCATCTATTTTATTAACATTAGCTACACTTAAAGAAACAAATAGATTAAAAAATCTTAAAATAGTTGTACCTTCATTAAGTTGGGCAACTGACGTCAGTTCACCAATGTTATTAGGTTATGACACTTTTATGTGTGATTGTAATTTAGAGGATTTATCTTGTGATTTAAAAAAGTTAGAAGATTTATTCATAAAAGAAAATCCATCAGTTTTTATCTTAGTTTCCCCTTTAGGTTTAGTCCCTAATATGGAAAAAGTTATTGATTTGTGTGAAAAATACGAAGTAATATTGTTAGAGGATGTTTGTGAGAGTATGGGTTCTAAATATCAAGGTAAATATTTAGGATCTTTTGGTTTTGCTTCTTTTTATTCAATGTATTTTGGGCACCACTTATCTACTATTGAGGGTGGATTCATTAATACTGATGACGAAGGGTTTTATCACCAGTTATTAATGATGAGAAGTCATGGGTGGGATAGAGATTTACCTGAAAAAGTACAAAAAGAAATTAGAGAATCTTATGGTTGTTCTGATTTTGAGGGATTATATAATTTTTATTTACCAGGTATGAATGTTCGTTCCACTGATTTACAAGCATTTATTGGTTTAAGGGCTATAGATAAATTAGACGACTATTCATCAAAAAGAAGAGAAAATTTTAAATACTACATAGATAATTTAAAAAGTAACATATTAAATTTAAAAGAAAAAGAAAATGATTACGTTTCTAGTTTTGCGATACCAATCGTAAATAAAATGAGAGATTATATTGTTAGAGATTTAATGGATAACGATATAGAAGTAAGACCCCTAATTGCTGGTAATATGGCAAACAAACCAATGTGGAAAGGTAGTAAAGAAAATTTAGAAAATTGCGAATTATTAGATAAAAAAGGTTTTTATATACCAAATCATCAAGACTTATCAAAAAAAGATATGGATAAAATAATAAATATAATTAACAAATATGAGTAAAAAAGCACTAATAACAGGTATTAACGGGCAAGATGGTTCTTATCTTGCAGAGTTTTTATTAGAAAAGGGATATGAGGTTTGGGGTGTAGTTAAAAGAAACTCTGTGTCAGAAACACAATCTGTTAGAATTGACCATATTTTTGAGAAATTAAATTTAGAGTATGCAGATTTAACTGATATGGCATCTTTAGTTAGTGTCTTACAAAAAGTACAACCAGATGAAATATATAATTTAGCTGCACAATCTCATGTTAGGGTAAGTTTTGATCAACCACTATATACCGCAAACGCCACAGGATTGGGAACACTTAATTTATTGGAGGCAGTTAGAATGGTTTCACCGAATTCTAAAATTTATCAAGCTTCATCGTCTGAAATGTTTGGTAATAATACCGATAAAGATGGATTCCAAAGAGAAACCACACCAATGAATCCTGTATCACCGTATGGTTGTGCGAAAGTTTTTTCATATAATATTACAAGAAATTATAGAAATTCATATGGGATGAAAATATGGAATGGTATATTATTTAACCACGAATCTCCTCGTAGGGGTACTAATTTTGTAACAAATAAAGTTGTTAAAGCTGCGGTTAAAATTAAATTAGGTTTACAAGGTAATTTACACTTAGGTAATTTAGACGCAACAAGAGATTGGGGTCACGCTAAAGATTATGTTGAAGCGATGTGGATGATGTTACAAACAGATGAACCTAACGATTATGTTTGTGCAACAGGTGTATCACATTCTGTGAGAGAACTTTGTGAATATGTCTTCACTAAATTAAATTTAAAATACAAAGATTACATTGTTATTTCTGGTAAACATATGAGACCTGAGGAACTAAACGATTTAAAAGGTGATTCCACTAAATTAAGGAGTGAATTAGGGTGGGTGCCTAAATATAGTTTTGAGACTATGCTAGACGAAATGATAGAATATTGGTTAAAATATTATAGTAAATAAACTTTAATTATTATAATTATATAATAAATTTATTATATGAGTAGAAGAAGAAATAAACAAATTCCTGAAGAAGATATTATCGAAATGCAGGAATTCCTTAACAGGAGAAACGTAGAAGAGGAGAAGTTATTTAAAACAATATCCATTAACGTAAAATGTAAAACAGAAAACCAAAAAAAATTAATAGACTCTATTAGAAATAATGAAATAACAATATGTAGTGGATTACCGGGATCAGGAAAGACATTTTTATCTTGTGCGGAGGCAATAAAGTTAGTGACTACTAAAGAAAGGTATAAAAGAATTGTTTTAGTTAAATCTATTACCCCACTTAAAAATGAAGAAATTGGACACTTACCTGGTGATTTAAAAGAAAAGATGGCACCTATTATGGAATCCTTTACTGATAATATTAGAAAATTAATCGGTAAAAGTAGAATGGAAAAACTAATAGAGTTAGGTGTAATAGAAATAGTTCCCATTGCATTTGCCAGAGGTAGAAGTATTGACAACTCAATTATATTAATTGATGAGGCACAAAATATCACATTAGAAAATATTAGAACCCTTATGACGAGAATTGGTGATAATTCTAAAATGGTTATTATGGGTGATGTCAAACAAAAAGACTTAAGAAATAAAAAAGAAAGTTCATTAGAAGTAGTTATTGAAAAATTTAAGGATATCGAAGGTTTCGGTTGTGTAGAACTTAGAAACCCTGAAGATGTTGTAAGAAACCCAATAATTAAAACAATCGAAGAAATTTTTGAAACTTTAGAACCCCAATAAAAAATGAGTGATAAAAAATATACTTTAAAAACAAAAGATAATGAATGTATTAATTCTGTAGAATGTTATTCTTATGAATTTGCATTAGAATATTTTAGTCTTATAAAAAAATTAGACAAAAGACAATTATTAGAAATTTATACAATAGAAAAAGATGAGAATAGGGATAACCGTTGACGGTGTAGTCAGAGACTTTATTACTAAATTTGAGTCTGTTTATGATAAGTATTATCCAGTAGAATTAGAAGAAGGTGAAGAATCCCCTAAAAGAGACATTAAAGATTTAGATCTTTTAAAGTGGTTTAAATTTACTGGTGGTACTGAAGAACTTAATAGATTTATGTATGTAGATTCATCTTTAGAGATTTTTGGACACGCTGGAGAAACCAAAATTAATTCAGTAGAACATTTAAATCAATTACATAATTTAATTGAAGATTTAGGTCATGAACCTATTATTATCAGTAAAGAACTTAATAATAGTAAACCATCTACTCTATTCTTTTTATCTAAGTTATCTTGTAAAGTTAATACAATAAAGTTTGTTAGAAATTACTCAGATAAATGGGATCATGTGGATGTTTTAATTACTGCGTCACCAGATACTTTAGTTTCTAAACCATTAGATAAAGTTTCTATAAAAGTAATTAATACTTACAATAAAATGTGTAATTCTGATTATACTATTGTGGATTTAAAAGAATTATTAGACGATAAAAAATTGTTAGGTAAAATATTAGGTACAGAAACTATAGAGTTCGAGGACGTTTAATATTTACTTATTACAAAAATAAAGTTAAATTAATAAAAAAATCATATGGATAATTTACTATTAGAAATTGGAGGTAAAGAATTATACCTCGACATCGACAGATTGTCAGAAATAGTTCGAATAGAACAAGAACCACTTCCAATAAAAGTAAATGAAGGAAAAGATGGTGATGATGAAGAACCTATTACCGATACAGGTGGGTTACATATTGACGTAACTAAATACGAGATGTATAGGGAACTGATAGGTGGTATAATGATGTACAACGAAGAAGTAGATAATAAAATGGGTGTTGTTGCACTTAACAACGCAACTATACCTTTTAAGATTGCCTTTAACACTCTGTTGATGAAAGGAATTCTTAAAGAATTATAATAATAAAAAGTAATAATGTTATGAGTGAACAATTAGACAGAATTAAGAATAGTATCGAAAAAATTAACAACAAAGATTTTGGTATTTATTTCTTTACTATCGACACCAAAGGTAACCCAACCGCAGGTGTTGCGAGAATTTACGAACACGTAAAAAAATTAAGAGATTTAGGGTACAACGCTCAAATTCTTCATGATAAGAATGATTATAAACTTAGAGAAGATGAAGAAGGTATGGGTATCGCAGAATGGTTAGGTGAAGAATATGCAAACCTACCACACGTTTCTATCGAATCACAAAAATTACAAGTTGGTCCTTCTGACTTTGTTGTAGTACCTGAAGCATTTGCAAGTATTATTAAACAAACCGCAAACTTCCCTTGTAAAAGAATTGTATTTGTACAATCATATGAATACATATTTGAAATGTTGGAGATCGGTGAAGGTTGGGAACAATTTGGTATTAGAGATGTGATTACTACGAATCAAAACCTTAGTAATTATGTTAATTCAGTTTTTAGAGGTATGAGAACTGATATCGTACCTGTGGGAATCCCATCTTTCTTTAAAGATAGTGATAAACCTAAAATCCCTACAGTGGCGATGGTTGCGAGAGATAAAAGAGAATTACTTAAAATTGTGAAAGTATTCTATCAAAAGTATCCACACTACAGATTTGTAACATTTAGAGATATGTCAGGATTACCTAGAGAAACGTTCGCAAAAGAATTGGGTCAATCTTTCTTAGGTGTTTGGGTTGATGAACTTTCTAGTTTTGGTACATTCCCATTAGAATGTATGAAATCTAACACACCTGTAATTGGTAAAATTCCTAGAATGGTACCAGAATGGATGGGTAATATTGATGAGAATGGTAATTTAAATCTTGTTGATAATGGTATTTGGACTCCTAATATGAACGCAATTCCTGATATTATCGCAACTATGGTTGGGTTGTACTTAGAAGACGCTCTTCCTGAAAATGTGATGAATGGTATGAAAGAATGGGGTGATAAATATAGTGTAGAAGATTCTGATAAAGTTCTTTCTGAAGTTTATGATGGTATTTTTAAAAGGAGGGTAGTTGAATTAGAAACCACATATACCCAACTTAAAGAAAAAGAGGAAGTAACAACTGAAAATAACGAAACAAATGGCTAAAGGACAAGTTAATTCGTACTCACCTAACCCAAGAAGGAAAAGAAAAGGAGTACACTCAAAAACAAAACGAAGTAAATTAAAAACTAGTAAACTTTATAAAAAAAAATATAGAGGACAAGGTAGATAACAATTAAAAAATAAAATATAAAATGGCGAATATTACAGTAATAGTACCAGTACACAAATTAGAAGAAAGTTATATTGTAGGATGTATTGAGAGTATTAAAGGACAAAGGGTTAAACCTTCAGAAGTTTTGTTTGTTACATCAAACGATGAGGCAATAAAAAACTATTTAAATAATTACGACTTTGGAGATTTAAAAGACGTAACTAAAGTAATTGAAAACGAGACAGGTAATTATGATTTCCAATCACAAATTAATTATGGTGTTGAAAAAAGTACTGGAGATTATTTTACTTTTGTAGAATATGATGATGAAGTGTCTCCTATTTGGATTAAAAATGGGTTAGATTATATTAAATCATATCCTGAAGTGGGGGTATTTTTACCAATAGTATATGAAACTGATGAAAATGGTAGATTTATTTCATTTACTAACGAAAGTGTTTGGGCTAAAGACTTTTCTGAACAAATTGGTTATCTAGATAATAATACATTACAAAGAGTACAAAATTTTAACTTCGATGGGATGATTGTTAAACGAGAAACATTCTTAGAAAATGGTGGACTAAAATCTAATATGAAACTTACATTCACCTACGAATTCTTATTAAGAATGTCTTATCTTTCTATCCCTATTATGGTTATCCCTAAATTGGGTTACAAACATACTAACAATAGAGAAGGTTCTTTATTCGTAGAATATAAGACTACTATCGATGTTTTAGAAAGTAAATTTTGGGTAAACAAAGCAAAGAAAGAATATTTTTTCACTGAAGACAGAGAAATAACATATGAGGTATAATAAAAATTATGATGTCGGAAGAACCCAAAAAAAGGGGTCGGAAGAGAACATCGAATTTATATTTTGGACCTGATCAGGAGGAAGCAGTAGTTAAGTTTTTAACAAGTGAGTCATATAGTGAAAGAAATAAAATTTACAATGAATTTCTAAAAGACCCAATAAACAAGATGGTTGAGTCCATCATACGAAGGTATAAGTTATATAGAAAAGAATACGAATACGAAGACGTACACGCAGACACACTTTCTTTTTTAATTACTAAAATGCATAATTTTAAACCTACTAAGAATAAAAAAGCTTATTCTTATTTTGGTACAATCTGTAAACATTATCTTTTAGGTCAACTTATTAAGGATGATAAAAAGATAAAATCTGATGTTTCTTATGAAGATGTATATAACACAGTAGAGGCAATGGATGAACAAATGTATAGTATTGATGATCAAAAAATGCAATTAGATGACTTTATTAAAGAAATATCTGCAAGCATAAAGGCGGAAATACAACATACTAAAGTTTCTGAAACAGAATATAAGGTTGGTGATGCATTAATTAAAATTTTAGATAATTGGGAAACAATATTTGAGCAAATAGAAAGTGGTAATAAGTACAATAAAAATTTAATACTTTCTTACGTCAGAGAAATAACCGATTTATCGACAAAAGACATAAGAGTTGGTATGAGGAGATTTAAAAAGATGTACGTACTCATCAAAAATGACAAAATAGATGACGATTTGTTATAAAAAAATAAAGGAAAGATATTTATAATAAAACAAATGTTATGTCAAGGCCTAAAAAAACTAAAATTAATTTAGATAAAGATAGTTTACAAGAATTAATGCAGGAAATTTATAATGATTGTAATAACATTATGAATAGTGCTCGTAGAGAACTAAATGAAAGAAAAAGTAGAGCAGAGATTGAAGACAATAATGATGAATACCAAATAGGTAAAGTCAATAATGAAACTATAAAAATTATTGAGAGTACTGTCGACAAAAAAATTGCACTAGCAAAATTACAAAGTCAGATATTAGGTAGTAAATCTGACGACACAAATAAAACTTCAGATAACAGTATTACTGAAGAAGATAAAAGTATTCTTAGAGAATTATTTAAAGAAAAATCTGAAAACAAAAATACAGAATACGACATAGAATAATTAATTATGAGCGATAAGTTTAGGAATGTTGTATGTAAACCTGGAGATTTAATCACAGACACTAAGAGGCAGATATTAGAATTAATATCCCTTAACCAAACAATATGTAATAATTTACCTGACTTAAGTGTCCCAAATTTAATACCTGAGGTTCCAGATTTAAACCCAAGTCAAAAAGTTATGGACTTTTTGGCTGATATTTTAGCACTAATTTCAGGAATTAACTTTGAAGAAATGCGTTTACAACTAATTAGTTGGTTAGTTGAACAATTACAACCATTATCAGAAGACCTATCTATAAATTTCATAAATTCAATTAAAAGTTGTTATGCATGCAAAATAAACCCTAAAATACCTGAATGGTTATATCAGATACAACCGTCTACCATTGTTTATGATCAAAATAACCAACCTATCCCAAATAGTGGGACAAATGGTGTTGGATTTAATGTTGAGTTAAATAAAATAGACTTAACTTGTATTTTTGCTGCTGATCCAAATACTGACATAGGTAAATTATTTTATGATGGTAATTCCACCACCGACATCAATGCATTTTTATGGGAGGTGATACAATTAAATGGTAGTCCTTTAATTTGGAGTGACCCGACAAATGGAAAACAAATATTAGAGGTACGATATTACGAAAATAGTCCTATCGCGTTTACACAAAGAGACGGTACAGTAGCATACCAAAATATAGAACCTAGACCTAGAGTTTTTAATTTTAGAGTAATTAATCAAACATATTATAATAAAACCTTAATTAACGTATTAATTGATTATTTTAATAGTCAACAACCTCTTTTTGATGTAGATAAAGTCATACCAAACGTAATTGACTTATTGTATGGTACACTTACAAATAAAATCGATTTGCCAGATGAATGTTTAAATAGAGTTGTTGAAATGGAAGCTTCCATAAATGACTATTTAGATAATGGTGTTGGAAATGGTAATACAGAATTCACTTTTGATGATAGTTTTTATACTTTTGATAGTAATCAACTATCGAATATAAAACAAAAAGTAAAAGAAAAAAAATTAGGTATAAAAGAATATAAAAATTGTTGTGGTAAAAATATAAGCTCAATATCCTTCGACACCGTTTTAAAAATAAATGACGAAATTAAAAATAGTGTGGGATTACAACAAAGAATAAATACATATAATAAAGCTTTAGATGATTTAATTAATGAATCTGTCGATAAAGTAAAATCTTTAGAGAAAGATGCTGCTGCGGGAGAATTTCTATCAAATTTTATTACCTCATTACAAATTGCTTTGGCTAAATTAGTATTATCACCAAAGAACCTACTAATGTTAAATCTCTTTTATTTTTTAGTAAATGGTAAACCTGTTACTGAAATTAGTATAAAAAAGATATTAAAGGAATTTGAATGTATAATAGTAGATATATTAAGTGAACTTTTAAGAAAATTAATTTATGAATATTTATTACCTTTAGTTATTAAGGCATTAAAAAATTTAGTTAAATGTGTTATCACAAAAAAAATTAAAGAAAAAAATATAAACTATTTGAAATCAAAACTTAGTCTATTACCTGGATTTGTTAACGATAAAATAGAAGATGTTAATAATTTATTTGGTAAATCTGAAAAGGTGGTAGATAAAGTGAGAGGGTTTACTGATAAAGTTAATTTAAACTCTTTAAATAATATTAATCTACAATCTAAAAAAGGTGGTAGATTCTGTGATTAAAAAATAAAATTATGGCAAACGGATTAATTACATCAATAGAAGCAATTGCGGGGATATTTAAAAACTTATTTACCCCCTCAACACCATTACAACCAATTACAAAAGAAGAAATTCTTATTGGTACTAAATTTAGAGAAGGATTAAGTGCAATTGATATTGCATCTAAAATAATTGAACGTAAAAAGGAGATTGGGGTCGGAATTGGTCCACTACCCAGTGGTGCAGAAAATATAGATCTACAAATGGAAATTATAAGGGTTGAGGAAATATTAAACGCTTTATTAACAAAGGCGAAGATTGAAGTTGCCATACCTCCAGGTACTTTAGTACAGGCAACTGGTGGTAATGCTGGGGGCCCAATAGTTGTTGTAGGAACAACGACATCAATAAGTAAAGGGGAGGGTATTATTAGATAAATGTATGGAAAATAGTGCAGTAAATTGGGAAAATATGAATAACGCATCAATAAAAATGCATTTAGAAGAATTATTAAATCAACAGAAAAGTATTAAAGATAAGATAATAAAATTATCTGAGAAATTAGAATCTGTTGAAAAGGAATACTTATATGGTAATAAAATTTTAAGTAAAAGATATAGTGGAGAATAAATATGAGCAATTATTATAGTGATAGCACCAATACTAACGTAATACCTATTATTAGAATGGGTGAGGTTGTTTCTATTATAGATAGTACTAAATCAGGTAGAATACAAGTTAGAATAACAGGTATTGATGATAAAGAATCTAATCAAAGTCTAATTAAATGTGTACCATTATTACCAAAATACCTAATAACGCTACCAAAAGTAGGGGAGTCTGTTTTTGTGTTCCAATACGAAAATAATAGTTCCTCACCCACGTCTTCATTTAAAACTAAAAGATTTTGGATTGGGCCATTAATTACCCAACCTACAAAACTTGAGGGTGAACCTTATAATTCTTCTTTATCTATATTACCTGATGGATACACTAAATTAAAAGACCCTAACTTAGAAATAGGTACATATGGTGAAGATGAAGATATTATTTTACAAGGTAGGTACAATACCGATATAATACAAAAAGACAGACAAATTTGGTTAAGAGTAGGTAAATATATAGACGAATCACCAAATAAATTCAACGGTAAAAATTTAGGGTACATTCAATTAAAGTACGGTGGGGAAAAATTAAAAAGGGAAATTGTAGAAAAAGAAGTTGTTAATTATGTTTCTGAAACATATACTGTAGTAATAACAGTTAAAATTAATACTATAACTAATTCTGGATTTATTTTGTCTGGTAATCTACCTAAAGATAGTTATAGGCAAGGTGATATAAATAGAACAGAATTATTCGTCACAGTTAACGATGCAGAAAATTCTAATGTTTTAACTACATTTCAAGATTTAAATTCTTTTACTGGTGTAGAATCTAGAGATCAAGCATTAACAAAGGCAAAAGAATTTGTTGATTCCTTTACATCATCCAACCCAAAATGGAAAATTAAATCTACCGCAGAAGATTTTATAAAAATATATGGTGGTAACGATGGAGTTGCGATTTTTAGATCTCAACCTATAGAAGTAAAAAAGAAAATTAAAGATATAAAAATAACAAAAAAAGAATCTGTAAATAGTAGTGTTATTAATGTAGTTGCAAATAAAATTAATTTATTAAGTCATGACTCAAAATCACAGACATTTAATTTAACCGACCCTAAAGGTTTAATAACTGATGAAGAACAAGTAAAAATAAATAATAAAGCACATCCAGTTGTTTATGGTGATAATTTAGTAGAATTTTTAGAGTTAATTAAAAAATTTGTATCATCTCATGTTCACCCATACAATGGTTTACCCCCTGATCCTAGTACTATTACTACAGATGTTTTACGTTTTGATTTAAATACTATATTAAATAAGAACATTAATACTAATTAAGATATTTATTAATAAAAAGATATGGTAACTAGAACTTACGTAGATAAAAACAACACAATTATATTTGGAACACAAGTCAACACTGGTAGAAATCCTATTGCTCAATTATATTATGGTGGTAAAGAAACGCAAGAAGATTATACAAGACATCTACTATATTTTGACGTTACAGATTTACAGGAAAAATATAATAATGGTGAGTTAGGTGATTTATCTAATGTAACCCATACTTTAAGAATGACAAATACTTCATTTTTTGATCAAGATTTACAGGCGCAGAAATTATTAGATGGTAAACAAAGAACTTCTTCATTCGATTTAAATTTATTTAGAATTAATAAATTTTGGGATGAGGGGTGTGGATATGATTACGAAAAATTTATTAGTATTCATCCTAGTGACGATATTACATTTGTAGAATCTGCGAGTAATTGGATTAACGCCACTACAACAGATTTTTGGGATGAACCAGGTGTGTATTCAGGTTCACCTTCTGGAATTACAGTAGCGACACAACATTTTGATAAGGGCAATGAAAATATTGAAATGGATATTACTGATGAAGTAAATAGTTTAATTACAGGTGGTACAACAAATTATGGTTATGGTTTATCATTCGAAAGAGATTTAGAAACTAAATTAGTCGTCCCTTCACAATATGTGGGATTTTTTACTAGACACACACAAACATATTATGAACCATTTGTAGAAACAAATTATAACAACCCAATTAAAGACGACAGGAAGAACTTTTATAGAGGAAAGGTTAATAGACTATACTTTTACACTAATCTAGGTACAGATCCCACTAATTTAGATTCTAAACCATCTGTAACCATTAATGACGGAAATGGTGCTATATTTTCTTCGTTCACGAGTAATGACGTAGTACAACAAACACAAGGTGTTTATTATATAGAACTATTTGTACCTATATCATCTTCAGATTGTACAATATTTACAGATACTTGGTCAGATATTACAATCAATGGGATTAATCGTCCAGATGTGACTCTACAATTTGAAATTAAAGATGATACCGAATATTACAATTTTGGGGATGATGAGGGTGTTCCTATTGAATATACAGTTAATTTAAGTGGTATTAGGAGAGATGAAAAAATTAAAAGGGGTGATTATAGAAAAGTATTTGTAAATGCTAGAATACCTTATTCAGTAAATGAAAGTTCTGTTATAGATGGTTTACAATACAGATTATACATTAAAGAAGGCCCAACTGAAGTTAATGTTATTGAATGGAATGATGTTAATAGAACCTATCTTAAAAATTATTTTATATTAGATACTTCTTGGATGATTCCTAATGAATACTTTATAGATATAAAATTAACTTCTAATCAGTTAGTTAAAACATATACTAATACATTGAAATTTAATATAGTTAATCAAGTTGACTATCTACATTAATACTTTCTATATTACTAGGTAATTTAAAGGTAGTCTTAGAGATTTTTTCAATAACGTCATCTGCAATACCTAAAATAACTTTCTCAAAATTATCATATGTTAGTGGTTTAGGATATGGGGCCTCAAATACCATTAACTCTTCATCTACTCTAGATTCATCTTCACCAAACTCAGTAAAAACTTGCACCATAAAATTATTTTGATTAACATCATTTTCCCAAGATTCTTCACTTATATATTTATCTACTTTTATACCTTCTTTATCCATTGCGAAGAAAAGAATTCGAACCATAATCATTCTTTTACGTCCCTCTGAAGTGTATACATAACGATTACCAATATCCCCATTAGTAAATGGAATGTATAAAGTAAAACCTCTATATCCACTCCATAACCTTACTTCTCTGTCATCATCAAATCCCGAATCCCTATCGATGTTTATTCTAACATTGTCATATGCTACATTGTCATATTTTTTAACTAAATTTTCCATTAAGTTACTAAAGTGTTCAAAAAACAGATAAGGTATAGGTGAATTTTTTCTTAATGTCCTAATTTCACCGAATAATCTATTATAATTCCAAAAATATGTTTTACTTAACCCATATGCATCTTCATATGGTAAATTTAATGTTTCTATTAACCAAGCCGCAACCTCCCATTGATTAAAGTTCTTTTTACCTTCTTCATCTTTCATAGGGTCACCATAATGTTTATTTAACATTTTGAAAATTTTCTTTTCTACTGGTGTAAACTCGTTGGTAACATCTATTAATAAAGATTCTAATAGTACGTGTTTCTTTTTGATTCTCATATACAATACAAATATAATAATAAATATGTAGTAAAACAAAAAAAGGGTAGAAAAAATCTACCCTTTTAGTAACATATATAAAATTGATTATCTCAATTCGTTAATGTCAAACGTTTGAACTCCGTCAACTGTTACAACACCATAGAAACGGTTGTTAACCATTTTCTTAGCGTATCTAGTCATGATACCCTTAGTCGGTGCGAAGTTGAATGGATTTTGTAACGTAGGAGTCAATTGTAGTGGTACGTAAGGTGCGTAAATGTACCCAGTATCCAACAATGACTTACCTTTATGTCCAATGATGATTGAGTTAGCCGGTGCATATGGATCACGATATACAGTATATCTTCCTCCTAATGAACCAATTTTCTCAATACCCATATTGTACTGATCTTGCTCAGGATTAGCGTTTGATACGTGGAAGTACTCCAAATCATCAAAGATAGCAGAAACTTCAGACGAAACTACGATGAAGTTAGCACCACCTCTAAGAGTTGATTTATGAATTTGAGCTGAGATTTGGTTGATTTTAGTAATCAACGTTTGATTCCACTCTTTTTGAGTATAAGCGTTGAAACCTCCACTTGAAGTTCTCTTCCATCCGTTGTAATCCCATCTCAATTGCCAAGCTGAACCAACTCTCAAGTCTCTTAGGATCTCTCTATCGATTTCCGCCGCAACTTGCTCAGACAATAATGCCGTAAGTTCTGCTTCTGCATCAATGTTATGGAATGCACTAACGTCTTGTGCCAATTCTGGTGACCAAGTAGCTCTTAGTTTTCTTTCTGTTACAGAAACCACAACTTCATCAAGTTCGAAAGATACTTCTCCCATTTCAGTTGCGAATTCTAATGACTCATATTGTCTCCAAGATACAGTTAAACCTGTAAGTGGTGAACCTGAAGCTGCACCCACATATCCATCAAAGTTAGCAGATGAACAATCGATACATGCTGGGTGAGTTAAATCTAACTCAACCAATAGACAATCATCAGGTGTACAGATTGACCCATTTCCACTTGAACCTGGATTGTAATCTACAATACCTCTTCCGTATTTTTGAGCTACCAATCTAAATGGAATAGCACCACCAGCTGAGATAATTGTGTTTCCGTCAGCATCTAAAATAGCATCAGGAGTAGTAATAGTTAATGAAGCTAAGAAAGTTTCACTATCCATTTCATTTCCATCAGGTCCAGTTAATCTTCCTGCGTTAGTATCTGAGAAACCAGTAACACACATTTTAACTTGTCTGTGTGAACCATCTGATGCTAATGGCTGCGAAGTCAATGCAGTTGGGGTTTGAGTTCCGTCTGAATTAAGAACAACACCATAGTAACCTTTAGTAGTTAATACTGTTTGTCTACCTTTAGATTTATCATATAAACCATCGTTATAAAATAAATCATAAAGAGATTTAGTTTCAAACGAAGTCAAAGTAGTACCATTACAAGCTGAAATAGTACACTCAGGAAGTGCCCCATTACCATCTAAGTTAGAACCATTTAAAGGTACTTGTGTAGTTGATGTTTTAGGTACAAAGAAGAATAATTTTCCAATTGGCATGTTCATCGCTTGTACCGATACGATATCGTTAGCCAATAATTTAGAGAATACTCTACGTACAATTGGGAAAACTACTGTCTCGAATGAACCTGATGAATCAGCCGAAGTTGACTCATTAAGTAAAGAAGACGCTTGGTTTTCGTACAATTGTGCGATGTTCTCTTTTACGTGACCTTTCAACCCTTCTAGGAAACCTAATTTGTTCCACTTAGAAATAGTTTTAGATCTGATTTGCTTTAGGTGCTCAAGTCCGATGTTTCCGACTTCACCTGAATTTAACAAATGTCCCATTTTTATTTTTTTTAGTTTTTGTTATTTAATTATTATTATGAGATTCTTCTCATTAAATCTTTAATTGCCGTAATCTGTGGATCTACATATGCAGTAGACTCATTAAGATTAGTCGACTTTGAAGATTCTATAGTCTTATTAACTTTTCTTTCAATAGACTCGTTAATTGGTTTCGCGTTATCCAACTCAGTCTTAATTGTTTTGTAAATGTTCTTAGACTCTTTAATCGACTCTGCATTGTCAAACCTTTTAAGGATATCCATTTTTTCTTTTTTAGTTGTCGAATGCTCGGTGAATAGTCTATTCACATACGCTAAGTTTGTGTTGAACAAAGCAACTTCATTAAGTTTGTCTTTGAATACATTGAGTGCTTTCTTGTACTCTTCGTTTTTAGATTTTAACTCTCTGTATTCTTTCATTATCTTAGTTTCAGAAACTGTAGATGTCTTTGGTTTTCTATTGACAACTGGTTTAACAGTTCTCTTAGATTCTGTAATGATAGGTTTACGAACTTTTCTAGATTCAGAAAATCTTGACCCGTCTCTACGTGTTGGATTGTGTGATGCACCATGTCTACGATTTCCTTGTCTAGCATAACCTCTAGTTCTTGCAAGACCTTCTTCTATTTCATCTTCTTCAGACTCATCTTCCATAGATCCCATCATTTCCATCAAATCAGAATCATCATCTAATTCGATTTCATACATCGTCTCATCCTCACCTAAAAAGTCTTGTTGCATTTCGTCATCTTCATACATTGCACCATCACCACATTCGTAACAGTCACCTTCGTCCATAGAATCCCACATTTCATCCATAGATTCCTTAATGTAATACTCTGCTCCCGTTTTGTTATCTGTCAAATGAATACCATCTGCGTCTTTAACTACTTCTACTTCATCATCGTCAGAGAGTTTTTTGAAAACTTTAACAACTTCTGCGTCAGACGCACCTGTTAAGTCCATTACTTCTTCTCCTCCAGTATCAGAAGGTAATTCAAAATCAAATTCTAGTTCATCACCTCCCTCAACTTCTTCACCTTCACCAGCATCTAAATCTAGATCAGTGTCTAAGTCAAGTTCAACGTCATCAACCTCATCAGATTCTTCAGAATCCAAATCCAATTCTTCTTCATCAGATTCTTCTTCATCATCGACATCTAATTCAACGTCTTCTTCTTCATCATCGGACCCTTCAACTTCAATATCGTCCATTTCCATCTCGTCTTCATCAGAGATTTCTTCTTCTTCGTCTTCCTCTTTTTGTTCTCTTAAAGACGACTTAACGATACTTTCAAATTCCTTGGACATATGTGCCGCAAGCATTTCTTTCGTATTGGCTTTTAAGGCATCCTCTAAAGACTTTGCTTCTAGTAAAGCCTCTTCGATGATTGATTTCTTTTTTTCAGCCATTTTACTTTTGTTTTTTATTTTGTTATTAAATTATTATTTATGCACTAATAGTGCATTTTCTAATAAATATGCAATATTTCCTAAAAGTGTTAAATATTTTACTAATCGAGTAAAAAATTATTTAGTGAGTCTTTTAGGTTTATAGTTTCTTCTTTAGATTTTGATTCAGACATTTGTTGTTCTCTACTAGGTTCTTCACTATAAATCCAAGAACCTGGTGTAGATGGTGAGGTAACAATATCCCAACAAATTAACTCAAAGTCATCTTGTACCATATTCTTACCACCTTCTTTTTCCAAAGAACCTACACCCCTAGATGATACGCCAATCTTTAATCCTTTTCTTAAATAATTTGCTACTCTGTCACCTTCACAAGATATGATTCCCTGATTTACGAATCCTGGTGACATAATGATTTCTAGTTTACCCATAAGTACATTACCTTCCCACCATAAGTCTACCACATTATGGGAAATTCTACTTACTGCAACAATAGATGATTCTGGATGATCCGCCTCACCTAATGCCCTTTTCTCTTTAACTAATTTAAGGTAATTTTCCGCCTCTCTTCTAAGGATTGCCTCAGGGTATACTCTTTCGTTTCTGTTTTCCACCCCATACTTTTGCATTACTGCATAAACAACCAAAGGTTCCTCTATAATAGGTTGACCTTTGGTTAAGTTTGACATTTCACTAATAAAGTGCCGATTATCTTTTGGAGAAATGTATCCTGCATCATATTCGATAAGGATACCTTTCTTTTTTATCTCATTCTTTTTTAATATTTCCATAATAATGATATACTTTATTTATAAATATACCACTATGTTAAAAAATTACTTTTTTCTCTTATGGAAAGTAAAAACGGAATTGTTTTCTAAACAATCGTTAACAATATCACTAATGATTTTTTTTGTACTCTCTACTATTCTAGGTCTGTTTATAGGTAAGTGTCTCTTTTGGTAGAGTGTTATTTCACAAGACATAAAACTTCTTTTTTCTACTGATAATCCCGAAGTTCTCATATCTAAATCTACGATATATTTATCATCGTAGAATAATTCTTCGTTTAAAGAATTGTTTAGTTTTTGTTTTATTTTTTTTCTTATGTTACTTAAAAAGTAATCATAATTCATATTCTCATCTAATTTATCTAATTGTCCCCACGCAGATAAATTAATATATAGACTCTTTGATTCTTTGTTATTAACGGTACCGATTTTAGTTTTATAGTTTTCTAATAAATCTAACTTGATTTCTTTTCCTAATTTCATTCATAATTTCTTTCATATAATGTTATTTTTAAAGTTTGTATTACAATTATAGTAATTGAATCGCGAAATGTCAAATTTGGGAATAAAAAAACCCACTATAGTAGCGAACTTTAGTGGGTAATAAATTGTCCGTAGACAATAACGGTCCTAATCCGTTTTATTTTATAGATCCGTTTAAGTCATAAATCTTACTAATATCTGTACTGAAAGTATCTAAACTATAATTAGTATTTAACAATTTATCTTTAACTTTTAATAATTTATCTTTTAAATCTAAATCAGAAGATTCATTTAATTTATTATCTATTGTATCAATACACTCTCTTTTAAGTTTTTTGAAAATGTTTTCTTTATCTTTGTTAGATCCGTTAAGTACAGTTTTAATGATTTCTTTTTCAGATTCTGAAATGTTAGAATATCTTGAATTAAATTTATTAACCGCCAATTTTGTTAATACGCTAGGTGGTAAATCAACACTTTCTGTAACAACCTCTTCAGTATCTTCTTTTTCTAACATTACTTTAATAATGTTATTAATAGATTCATTTATCTTATTAATATTAGAAGGAGTTTTTTTTGTATTTACTAAATAAAGAACATCTTTATAGAAAGAATCATTTTCTTTTACTATTTTATTACCTTTAAGTAATTTTAAAAAGAATTCATTACCCCTCTTAATGTGAGTTTCATTTAATGATTTTAATAGGGAAATGTTTTCTTTAACATATTCTCTCGCCTCAACGGAGTCATCAAACTTAGTATTTTGTAAATTACTATAAATTAAGTATTGATCCTTAAGAGTTTTATTTTCTTTGATTATTTTTAAAAACTTAGAAAATAGTTTTTTACCCTTATCATTTTTTTTAATTACAGATTCTATAACTAAATTTTTAAAGGTATCTTTAATATTACCAAAATTGTTCATATTCTTTTTTATTAATAAATATTCTAAATTTATAAAAAAGTTCTATTTTGTTAAATTATCAATTTCTTTTGTTATATCATTAATTTTAGAGTTAAGTATTTCAGTATCTTTTTCTACATCATCTAAGTTAAATAATTTTTCATTTTTATCTAAACTTTCCATAAGCCTATTAAGGTAAATGTTTTGGTACTTCTTTACTTTTTCTTCGTATTTTCTTTTTTCTTGTTCTAATAAAAGATTTTCTGTTTTCTTAATTGATTCTTCTGTTGGTGCTGGTTCCGCAGCAGGTTCTTCACCACCACCTGTATCCGCTCCAAATCCACCTAAATCACCACCTGTATCGCCACCTAATCCACCGCCTGTATCACCACCTAATCCACCACCTGTATCATCTCCCTCTGCAGGTGCACCCCCCGCTATAGCGGAGAAGTCGCCATAGAGTTTGTCTACTCTATCAAAGATACCAGTTTTCTTAATTATAGTTGCAGTTTGTTCCATCTCAGCTGCGGCTGCTTTTTCTAATCTTTGTTGTTCTAAATCATTTCTGATTTCTTCTTCTGACATACCTAAAATTTCTTTCTTTGCTCTTGTCATAGACATTGCACCAAACCCATTTCCTGCATCAGCGACTGCATCTTTATAAAGTGTTACTTTTAATTGGGTTTGCTCCACCTTTAACATTTCCGCCTGTGTAGAAGGATTATTAAGCGTTAAGGTAAAGTTCTCCAACTCATCCTCTAACCCTAAAATATATAAATGAATAATTGCAATTTTATTTAATTCTTGCAACATTGCCTGTTGTATTCTATTTATAGTCCTAGCAAATCTAATATCTTGTAATGCTAAATTTTTTCCTTCACCATTAACTTCTTCAAAACCTAAAAATGGTTTTGGTACTCTAAGTGCGGTAAATAATTTTTTCTGTAGATATTGAATATCTGCTATCTCAGATAGGTTAGTCGCACCCGCTAATGTATCTATTGGTGAGGGTGCGTTTGCGTCTCTAACGGGAATGAAGTAATCTTGATCCTGTGCCATCTGATTATATCTAGTATCTATTTGTCCTGTGTTCTGATCAATAACAGGACTCCTCTTAAAGTTATTTGCAATTTGGTTAACATACGCAGGTACATCTTTTTCGTCTATATTACCGACAAATATTTTAAATATTCTCCTTTCTGGTGCTCTTGTTACTCTATATATTAACATTGCGTCTTCAGAAAGTAATAATTGCTTCCATATCCTTCTTGCTTTTTCTAACATAGAAGTACCATAAGGTAATCTTCTGTCATCACCTAATAATCTAAAATGTGCAATTTGCCAAGCATTAAATTCAATATCTCTTTGACCCCAAACAAACTTAACTGGATTAAATTTATCTGTTTGTTTATTCATAGAATTCTCACCAAAACCCTCATTCTCCTTCCTACTAATCTCAATATTGGGTAATTGTTTAACACCTGTGATACCATCTTCACTATCAATATTTAAATAAAGAAAATCGTCCCCATACTTACAAACATTTCTAGTCCACATTGGTAATGATGTGTGTATATCTAATCTATTAAAAAACAAATCCTCTAATATTCTTCTAACCCTTCTACTTTCAGAAAATATATTAATTACTTTATTTTCTGAATTTAATGTAGTAGACTCTTCCATCATAATATCTAAAGCCGCTGCAATTTCAGGAAAAAATTCCATACCCTCAAAATCTGCGTAAGACGCCAATCTAGTTGTTTCATAATAAATTGAATGTTGGTAAATTTCATTATCTACCTTTTGCCATTGATTCGCTAAATAAGCATCTTGTTGTCTCTTAAGTTTCTCAAACTCATACTCTTCTTTAGACTTAGTTTTTAGAAGTTCTTTATCGTTTATAGAATATCTAGATTTATTTTGTGGTCTGTTTATCTCTGGACCGAATAAATCATTTAATTGTTGGAATATCGTTTTTCTCGCCATTTTATTAAATATACTTTGTTACTATTATAATAAATATATCAAAAATCTAAATACTATTTAAATCCGAATAACCAATTATATTCACCATTATCGTTATTACCATTATTTGGTTGTTTTGGGTGATAGGTGGGTGTATTTGTGTAAAAAGGATTTACATGTTGTTGTTCACTAAATAATGGTTTAGTATTTTTATTTGACACATTTACCCAACTCTCTAACATTGCCTTAGTCTGTTTCTCAACCTGTTCTAATTTCTTAAAAGAAGTTTGTATTATGAATATTGCCATAGAATAAGCCATAATAATATCATCATGATACCCTTCCATATGATCTGGCCTACCACCTTTATAAACAAAAGTCCTAAGTTCAGATATCATTCTTTGTGAACGTATAATAGTTTTATTTTCTCTAACATGTTCTTCTAATTCAGAAACCATTTGTAAACGAGTATTACCGACATTAAATCCGGGTACCTTATCACCCTCTTTGTATACTGTTTTTGCATATTTCTCAGATAACTTTCTACTTTTAGGGTCATCGTAATGAAGATGTTTATACTCCATTTCTAAAAGTTTTAACACAGTTGCAACACCCATACCACCTGTAATATCTACCACAGTATATGCGTTATACATATTACCATACTTATATACTATTTCTGCTAAAATATCTGGAGGTAATTTATGTTTAAATTCCGCAACTTGTTCTAAATTCTCAAAGTCCAATATTACAATAGTGGAACTATCTTTACCATCACCCCTACTAACATCAACACCCATTATATATTTATGTCCCACTTCAGGTTTTTTCCATATCCACATACTTTTTTCTACCTCAGCCGCAAATTCTGGATCCTTTACAAAATTTTCTTCGTGATATGTAATATATTCATCATCTACTACATTACCCCCTGAACCAATAAATGAAACATCGAGTTCTTGTGCGATTTTCTTAGGGTCACCCATATCTGCTGCCATCTCCTCATACCAAGGAGATAATGGTTTCCAACCATCTTTTACCATAACTTCATAATACTCTATAGTAGATTCATCTGTCTCATATATATTATCCATATATTCCCAACGTAATTTAGTTCTACCAACAGTATCACACACTATCTTTTCTTCTTTTTCGTCCTCACCCCTAGTCCAATAAAGACCTCTGTTATAACGGATATCGTGATACCACTTCATCTCTACTACATTGAAGTTGTTATCACCTGTTTTAGATTTGTCGTAAGTTTTGTAATACAATGGATCCATACCATTAGGCGTAGATATTAGTGCAATCTTACCACCTGTACCTAATGACGCTAAAGCTGCACCAAAAACTTCATCCCCATTATCGATGAAGGCTGCCTCGTCCATAACTAAGAATGTTGGTGTAAAACCCCTTAATGCATCTTTGGATGTTGCTAGTGCTCTAATCTCACACCCATTTGATTTTAATTTAAGGTGCCCTTTTGAATTTATCTCTAAATAATCTGATCCCTCATTTAATCCCCAAACCCAATATGGTATCTGATCTAAAAAGTCTTTAACCTTTTTTAAGAATTCTTGTGCTAATGTTTGTTTGTTAGCCAATATCAATACTTTATGTGGATTATCTGGATCACCAAATGCAGTTTTAACTGCAATATATGCTGCGGTAGTTGTAGAAACACCAGCCTGTCGAGGTTTAGTTACCAAATTACGATTGTGTTCTTCATATGATCTAATGATTTCTTTTTGTTTGTAAAATAACTTAAAAGGAACCATTCCCTTTTGTGTTAAATCAAATGTCTTTAAAAACGTTTCTATCGCATACGATGGATCACCTAAACAACGGGCAAATATCTTTAATTGTTCCGCTCTATCCATAATTCTTTTTTATATAAATATGATTAAATGGTTAAAATGCAACTGTTTTACCTTCTTCCCACGCTTTGTAGTTTGGGCCTAACTGATAAGTTACATTATTACCACCCCCAACTTTTTGTATGATACCAGCCTTATTGACTGCACTCCAAAAAGTAGAATATTGACCAGCACCATAATCACTTCCAATATAATTTAAAAACCCTCTTTTAGTTTTTTGTGGTATGTCTCTCATATAGTTTATTAAATCTCTAATCATAGTTTCTTCCCCTCTTTGGAATGTGTAACCACTATGTTTTGGTATTAATGTTAAACCATTTTTTTCTGCAAAATCTTTAACTATAGACTCTACAGACTTAAACTTACGACTACCCATTTTATCTTTTAATAAAGAAGCTTGTCTAATTGCTTCTTTAGGTTCATATTGTTTAAATAAATCCTCTACTGCGTCATATATTAATCCATCGCCCACTTCTGATAAAGTTTTTGTTTTATCACTACTATAATGCCAAGGAAATAATTTTTCTAAATTAATAATTGCGTTTAGTTTTTGATAACCGTTTCTATCACTACTAACTATTCCGTCTAACTCCCTTTCAATAACTAAATCAAATAGAGAATATATTCCTTTATTTATGCCGTGTAAACTCGATTGATTACCTACAAATTTTGGGAGAATTATGTATCTAAACCAGTCATAGATTTTTTTACTATGTTCCATCATACGTACATCAAAACCAAAATCTCTAAAATAAACATCTAATGCGTCTTTATAATCTAAATTTTTAACCCTATCAAAAAACATATTTAAAAAACGTTCTTCTTTATCATTAAGATTTTCACTTATGATTTTACCGTATTGACTCTCTGTTAGTTTAATCTTCATATTATAAATTACCTAATACATTATAATTTAAATGTTCCCCAATCTTTGTTGAGTCGGGATAGAAATATCCCATATCTGGAGTATTTAACATGTCACCCATACAATACAAATAATCTTGAATAACATCTAAAAAGTAACTTTCTTCATACTGTGGAAATTCTCCTTTACATCCTAAATAATCAATATTATACCTCATAAACTTATCTGTCACATCAAATTTAAGAACATGTTTATCAGAACCACCTTCTTTTTTTGATTTTACCATATCCCATTCACCGTCAGAACCGATAAGTGAAACTATTTCATTTTTTATATCACTAAACAACTCATCTTCTGCCGCAGATTCATATGCCCATCTATAAAAATTTTCCAACTCACTCTTTAAGTCATTAAACATACTTTCGTTATCAATTAATTGACCCAATAAACCATTATCTTTTAACATATCTACTCTTAATCCACCATCATCTGGATCTTCATCATAATCTAACGGTTTCCCTATAAAATCATTTTCTATAATATATTCTTTTATATGTTGTAAAGATTTTTCATCTAAATTATTCCAAACATCATCCTCAAAATCTACATCAAACCAACCATATAACTCTCCCCAATCTTCACCTAACACCCTTTCGGCTAAATCTCTATCATCTCTATTAAACAATATTGAAAATTCGCTCCAATGATCACAAATTAAAAATAATTTATTACCCTCTACCTTAATATCACCATAAACTGATTTAGATTCTGTATGTGTATTAAATTTTGATGGGTGTATAATAAATGTATCTAATGTAAAATATTTATCCATCCAACCACTATCGTTTAATATTTTAATAATAGTGTCACCATAAAAATTATTTATTAAGAATCTGTCCTCTGCTTCAGTATAGTCAAAGGGATCTTCACCTATTTCATTGGTTATAAAATTCCATATACCAAACACCCTTTCTTGAAATGAAAAACTATCTTTACCTAATAAACTTTCTAATTCTTTAGATAAATCATAAATGTCAATATCGTAGTCTTTATGTTTATTCCATAATTTACGCAATATTTTGTTAAATAATTTTATTTCTGTTGAATCTAATAACATTTGTTTTTTATTAATAAATATTGGTTTAAAATAAAAAATCCCACCTATGTGATGGGATTAATTATAATTTAATTTAATTGATTATAAGTATTTGTGAAGTTTCGCAACAGTATCAAAGTCACCATTGTCTAATGCGTCATCTATTAACCCTTGTATTTCTCTAGGTGACATTTGAGAATAATCTATTTCTTGTGGTTCAGTTGTCCCCGTAATATCATCATCTTCTTCATTACCTAAATTATCTAAGATATCATCCATATCGTCATATCCTGTATCATCAAACATATCATCTAAACTTTGTGAAGGATCTTCTTCATGTAAGTCTTTTAGTGTTTGAATAACTTCTTTACACTTTTGACTACCGCTTAAAATTTCTTTCATAAACTCGTGAAATTGTTTTGCGGGTAATTTAGTTAATTCACGAAATAACCATTGTTTTATATCATAGTTTTCCGCACCAACACAATCTAAAAATTTTTCCCACATACCTGGACCTAATCTCATTCCCCATATTTCACCTTCTACCGTATCTGCCCTTTTAATAACTTCTGACTGTTCTTCAAAATCTAAGTGACCATCCGCCCAATTTATTGCAGATAATTCTAATGCTCCTTTAATAAGTTCATGTACCAATAATGGAAATATCCATGCCTTTGCAACAACCACAGGAATATCATCACCCTCCTCAACATTAACCTTTTCCATTTCTTCTTCTTCATCAGAATCTTCAGGTGCTTCTGCTTTTCTCCATTCTATTTTTTCTACACCACCTGCTTGCCCAGACATTGTAGAATCAGGTATCACCCAATATTGGAAATCTGCCAATGACATAAGTTTACCATAAAGTCCCATAAGTCTAGGATCAATAGCATCTAACTCATCTGCAACCATGTGGAAAATATAATGTCCCTTTTTGGATGCCCCTTGCATTAATGCGTTTATCATTCTCCTTTTGTCAACCTCTAATTCCAATTCCTCCATTCTTTCCGCACTTTTTGGTGGTTTTGGTGTGTCAAAATCGGACCCATAATCTTCTTCTTCCTCCTCATCACCCTCAAACCCTAAGTCAGAACCTGGAGGTGAAAGGGTTGCTTCTAACATTTGATCAGGAATATCAAACTCTTCAGATACAATATCAATTGCCAATTGTTCTAATGCCTCTTTGTGTCTGGTTTCTATTTGACTAACCTCACTCATAATCTGAAACATTTGTTGCATCATCATTGGGTTGATGTTTTGTACTCCATGATATCTTTTAACCTTACTGATAATTTCTTTAAATCTCTTACCTGCCAATTTTTCAGAATAGTTTTGAGAGTCAGAACCTACAGGTAAAGATTTACTTTTACCAAATACATGTTCACCACTACGTAATTTACCTTCTATTCCTGGATGCATTCTCTCAGGATGTTCTGGATCATATTCTATAGCTTCAGTAATTCTATTGATTCTTAATTTTTCATTAAGAACTCTTTTTGTAACTTCGTTTATTATATTTTTTCTTTTCATAATAATTATTTTTATTATCCATATACTACAGATGTCCACATAAGGAAAGCCTCTTTAGCCATTTTTTCAAATACCCTTTGAACGTTTCGTAATTCATGATCACCACTGGTATTATCAATCCTTTTTAATGCACCCCTAATTAATACATCCCTAACCGCTTGTTTCTTTTCTAATAAATATTGTATAGTTTCTAATTGGCGTGTCATGCTCTCTATCTCAGAATCATTTTCACCATCCTCGTTATCATATTCTAACTCCTCTATTTGTTCTTCTATAGACTCAGGATCTTGTTTTTGTCCATATAACCATCTATGTAAATCATCCGCAGTCCAATTTAACATAGGAGAACATCCAAACATATTAATAACACCACTCTCCCTAAGTTTTTCTAACCAACCTACAATAATACTAAAATCTTTTCTATCAAACTCTCTAACTATGTGAATATTTTTATTCTCGTTGATTGTTTTTTTAGAATTAATATATTCTATTAAGTCCCCTTTTTTCATTTTAGGGTTAACGGATTCTTTTTTTCTTTTAGAAACTTTTTCAGGTAATTTGTCAAAATCGGTATCATCAGAAAATTCTTTTGCCCATTTCTTAAACTTTTTACCTTTATTTGTATCATTGTCTGCCATAGCATAAAAATATCTCTGTTGCGCTTTTGATGCGAATTTCTCAGAGATTATTTTTTTTACTATTTGTCTTTTTTTCACTATTTTCTGTTTAAGAATCTTTTAAAAAGTTTTTGTGTCGACTCATTGTTCCTAGTAAAAGTACCAATAGTTCCTTTATCATCTAATGTTACACCAAATCTACCATTAGGTTCTACTTTAGAAAGATCAGGTGTTTCTCCTTTACCATAAACAGTCATTTCTTCTGCCTCATCAATATAGTAATCCTCTTCGTCATATTGATCACTAACATCTATTGGGTCTGGATAGTCTCTATAATCAGGTTGTACAGGTGCGTGTCTCATATAGATTTCTGGATATAACTTCGCCAATCTTCTCAATACATGATCAGGATTCTTTCTCATATATCTAATAACTACAGGTGGGATATCTTGTCCATACATATCACCAAATACTCCCATTACATCCTTTTCTCTAGGTGTAGGAGTAAAGTCTTTTCTATGAAATGCACCACTCATTTCTTGATTGTCTTCTTCTTCTAAATAAGACTCCATTAATTTTCGTCTAGTTGCCCTTTTAATTTCAGACTCGTAAATTCTAATTTTATTTTTCATAACTTAAGTATTAATTGTTTGTTTTTCATATGTTATTACCATATCTTTTTCATATAGTTTATCTTCTACCGAAGAAATATCTTCCCCAAATGAAAAATATAATCTTTTTTCAGGATATTCATCATATCCTTCCATATTCTCCCAAGCCATTGCAACGATTCCGTCAACTGCGTCCCACATTGCAAATGAATCAGACTCTTGTACTAAATCTAATTTCATATCAGTATTTAATACGCCCGACTTCTTTATAAATTTTCCTTCTGGTGGTTCTGGATTTCCAGACGATGGGTACGAATCCCACCCTTCACCATCAATATCTTCTAATATATCTGAAAAGAGGAATTCATAAATGTAATTCCCCTTCCAGTTTTGTCCTATTTTATTTATATAAACTAAGTTCATTATCTAAACATACCTCTTCTTCTATAAGATGGTTTTGGTTTGTCCATATCCGCCTTAGGTCTAGGATCTACTTTAGGTCTTTTAATAGTTCTCCACTTATCACCTTCACCTGGTCTAGTTGTAGGTGTAGTAGTAGTTCTTTCTTTTTCTTTAGTACCTGGACCACTATTTCTTAAGAAATCAATATCTAATTCGATGAAGTCATCACCTCTATTATTCATCGCAAAATCTAATTCTCCATCACTATCGTTGTCTAAGTCTAATCTGTTAGGAATACCATCGAAATCTCTGTCTAAATCACCAGTTGCAGATAAATATCCTTGTCCAGTTGAGATAGCGTCCATAACCCCCATTTCTTCTTCATCTATATTACGTCTTCTATCTTTTCTACCTTTACGTAACATTCTAAAATCCTCAGCGTCAATTTTACCATTTCTATTACGATCTATCCTATCTTGATTACCAACAAGTTTTTCGTACATCATTTCCTCATCCATAATGTACGCTTCTTTATCGTAATGTGGATATCTATCATAAGTTGCTTTAGAACCCATATGGTGTTCATTCATACCACATTCCATACACATTCCTTCATTCATTCTACCACCACATTCTTCACAAAGTTCTCTTCTTTCTTTTAATACTCTCTTTAAAGATTTTTTAGTTTCTCTTCTTAAGAAAGACTCCATTAATTGTTTTTTGGAAAATACTCTACCTTCGTTAGTTTCCTTTTTCCCTTCTTTGTATTTTAGTGTTACATCACCACAATCACATTTACCTTTTTCATGTAACATATTCATTTGTTTTTTAGAAATGAATACACATTCTTTTTTAGTTTCGGCAATTTTATCTAATAAAACTGAATCTTTAACATCTGATTCTCTATATACCAAACATTTATTACCACATTCACAAATACCTTTCTCATGTAACATGCCCATTTGTTTTTCTGTGATGTTAACAACTTCTTTTTTAGACATTCTATCATCATCTTCAGATAATTCTTCCGTATCTTCTTCTGTACCTTCTTCTGGCGTTTCTTCTTCTGAGTCTAAATCTACATCCACTTCTTCTTCTCCACCCTCAGTATCGAATTCATCACCTTCTTCCTCTTCACCTTCTAATTTTGCTATAATATCTTCTTTATCACCTTCATCCATTTCGTCTAAATGCATTGCCGATATAATTGAGTTGATTACATACTTTTCTAAGTCAGAATCTACTTCATCCATATCTCTTAACATCTGCCCGATTTTACCTGTATACTTTTGTATTTTTTTAGTATTATCATCTCCTTCTTCATCACCCATATCTTCTTCATCACCCATATCTTCTTCATCACCAAAATCAACATCTGCGGCATCACCACTATCATCAATCTCTACCTCATCTTCTACTTCATCTTCTACTGGGGCTTCAGGTGTTTCCGCTTTAGGAGCATCAACTTTAAGAACTTTCTTTTGTTCTTCTAAGTCATCATCAGAATCAGAAATAATTTGTTCTTTACCTTCTTCATCTTCATCTTCCTCCATAACAAACCCAAATCCAACACCACCACCAAAGGCAACACCGTCAGATTCAAAAAGATTAGTATATTCTTCAATACCATAAGATTCATTTAACATATCAAATTTCATGTTCAGATGTTTCAACGCTTCTGCATAAGATCGATATCTCTCATCGTATTTATTTTTTAAGCCACCTACATATTCAAAATCTTCCGCCAAAAATCTACCTGAAGATTTTCTAGATGTTTTAATGAAGTAATCGTGATTTTCTCTTACGATACCATACACAACTCCGTTTGGTCCTTTTTTAATAAATTCTAATTCTGAAAATGATTTACTTTCATTTAATGTATTCATTTTACCCATAAGGTCTAGCATCCTATTTAATTTATCTTGACCTTTTAATGTTTTTGGATTAATATTTTTTCTCATTTTTTTATATTTATTTCGTTTTATCCGTTAGTTGGTAAACCTGTTTTTATGTTTACAAATTGATATTGTTCAGTACCACCAGTTGCGGTAATTAAACCTGTTTTAAATAGTCCTGCAGGCTTTGGGTTTCCTAATAGTAGATATCCAGTACTTAAAGTAGTGTTTGTCTCCTGTACAATAATATCTAGTGTTTCACCTGCGACTCCTGTTACACTAGCACCATTAATTGTGTATGTTGCACCAGAATTAAAGTATACTGCACTATAAACAAAATTGTCAAAGTCCGCGGTGCCTAATGTATGTAATACTGAGTATGTCCCCGTTAAATATGTTCCCATAATTATGTTTTATTAAATAAATATTGCATTTTTTATAAAAAAACGCAAATTAAATTATAATATATTTTTAAGTCTTATTTTGGATTCATCTAAAGTAAGTGATTTGTCATATGCTTTGGTTTCGATATCACTTAATTTATCTAAATACATAGTTCTTCTCAATACTTTAAACGCAATATTTTCGAATGAATATTCCCCTTCACGATCCAAACCTGTTTGTCTCATCTTCTTAATTTTTTCTTTTAGATTTTTAATCATCCTTATTGTTTTATCGTATTCTTCATGTTTATACATATAATAAATGTCATATACACCATCTATTATATTATTAACTTTTTGTTCTACCTTTTTAGAATCTATTTCTTTTTTAGTTGAGTCTGGTTGAACAACCCACCCATCCCATAATATAGAATATACACCACTAGAAACGTGTGGTTCTTCAGTATCTTGCATATATAATTCCACGTCATAACCTTTGATTGTTATATCGTGTTTATCATTCCATAAATTCTTTTTGGAGTTGAAGTATTCTTTTACTAATTCTTCGTTTTCGTCTACTTCTCCGAAATCGACTAATATGTGTAAGTCCACATCAGAAAATTTTGACCAATTAAAGTTCGCTAAACTACCTGTTAATATGATATCATCTATATCTACCCACCCTACATTTAACGTTTCAAAGAAATCATCTGCAATCATAAGAAGTCTTCTTCTTACATCGTCATGCATATGTTGTTCTTTATCGAATATTTTTGGATTTAATGTTGACTGAACTTCAAAAGAAGACAAATCAATATCTTCTTTTTGTATAATATCATTTACTTCTTGTTCTGAGATTCTTTTTATATCCATAATAATAAATATCTTTCTTTATGGATAAATATATTAAAAAATAAAAAACGGGCGTAATCTTATTTTAATCAGTTAATAATTCCTTATCTTTGTTTAAACAAAATTTAGGATTATTAATTAGTTTATCTATTCTTGAATCGGTATAACTTATAGACTCTCTGTGTAAGTCATCTAAAACTCTTCTTTGATTCCCCATATTATTATCAACGACTCTATAAACTTCATCAAGTCTATGATGTATGGTATCGTGTACTTTATTTATTTCATCCGAATAATGATGTTCGGAATTGTCCATTCTTTGTGATAGAGATCTTTCTATATTTAAAAGACTTTCTATCATATTATTTTGTTCTTTAATTATTTCTTTTACTCTAAGCAAAACCCATATCAGAGCAACTACAATTAATAGTACCCCAACAGAAGCCGCACCCAAAGCGAATGATAATGTTTCCATAACTTTGTGTTTTTATTTTAAATTGTTATTATTGAAACGCCCGTTTCTATTTATTTATTAATGTAATGATTTCGTATCTCCACCCACTATCTGAATTAGTATTTAATAATTCACACATTTTAGTAACTTCACCTATACATGGACTTTCATATACCTCACCTTGTGAGTTTAACAAAATAACGTGTTGAGGTTTTCCTCCTTTAATCATAATTTTTTTAATCTGATATGTCTTTGTCATAATGTACTTTTTATTTCTTCTATTTGTTCTACTAAAGGAGTTACATCCACAAGTTCTTTTGATTGTGAATAAGAATATTTTTTAATTACTGAGTGTAATAATTTACCTTGACTTTCACCACCCTCAAACTTACTATAATCTGTAAGTGTTACTCCTTCATAAATATATTGTCTACCAGAGTTAAAAATAATTGCCAATTTTTTTTCATTAACAATGTACTTAGATCCTAAGATGTTTGTTGAGTCATATAGACACTCTATCGACCCATTCTCTTCATGTTTAATTAAAACCATAATTAATCTTTTAAAAGTTTATATGAATGTATATTTTTTAGTTCGTAAACTTCACCCTTTATTTCAGATGGTTCACTTATCGAAACTCTTTTTTCTTCAGTTATTAAAACATAATTACCTGTTATAATCATCGCAGAATCTTCATATTCCATTTTAGTTACAGGTTTACCTTCTACATCTTTAATGAGTAAAACTATTTTTCTAAATGTCGGTGCACTTGGTATCATATTACAAATATAAATATATTTTTTTATTTAATCAAATTAAATATAAAAAAAATCCACAACTTGTAAAGTTATGGATCTTTTTTGTTGGTAGTAGTTAATACTAATCTATATTTACCTTTCTTTTATAGGACTTTGTTTTTGTTGGTTTTTCTTTTGGTAAGTAAATAGTTGTAATCCCATTCTCTGTTTTAGCGTAAATATCTTCACTAACTACATTAGATGGAATATCAAACGATCGCTCAAATTTGTTATAACGGTATTCTTTAGTGATGTAATCACCCTTCTCTACCTTTTCTTCTTTTTTCTCACCTTTAAAAACCAATGTATCACCATTAATGTCGATAGATAAATCATCTTTTGTTAAACCAGGTGTTACAATCTCAAACTTATACACCCACTCATCCTCAAAAACATTAGTGGAAGGTAAATTACTATTTAAATCAGTTTTTAATGTAGATAAAGGTTTATACCTAACCCTTAAATTATTGTACGTTGGGAAAGACTCCTCACCAAACATACTCTCAAAATCTCTAATTAAATTTAAAAAATTTTTACTCATTTTAATTTTTTTTACGATGTTATTATTTAACCACAATTAGTCAAACAATGTACCATTAGATAAATTATGACAAAATGTCAGGGGTTGTTAATATGTTTACCTTTAATTTTGTAATAATTGACATCTATACCTTTTTCGTCTAATATATTTTTAGGAATATATGTCTCACCAGTCTCTAAATAGTGATTCATTCTTTTTCTACCAAAATTAATATTAAACTCAACTAGGTCCATACCAACAAAACGTCTATTGTTTTTAAGTGCGGCGACACCTGTAGTGGATGATCCAGCAAATGGGTCCATAACTAAATCACCCTCATCACTACCTATCTTAACAAACCATTCCGCCAATTCAACAGTAAATGGTGCAGGATGTAGGATGCTAGGATTAGATTCTGCCGCAGCAATAACTACATTATGAGGTAAAGAACCTTTTTCATTTAACTCTCTCATTTGCGAATCATATACACCATCTCTAGAATTAATTGTAGTCACAGGTTTTTCAAATCTCTTCTTAGTTACCTCAGAGTGTTCTGTCCTACAATTATCTGCCCTAAATTTAGGTTTGTTAGAGTTAGAAAAATGGAACACATATTCATACCTATCTATTGCTCTATATTTACAATTAGTAGGTACCGCATTTTTCTTAAACCATATATAAGGTTTTGCAACCATATACCACCCTTGCTTTCTCATCTTATATCTAAGTTCATCTAATACTGGGTGAACAACTCCATTATCTATCTTGTCGTTGATGTTAAGAAAAAAACTACCGTTGGGTTTTAATACTTTAAGAAACAACTCTGTAAATTCTAAAAACCAATCAGCGTAATCGTCTACATGTATAGAACCAATTTCACCATCATCATTTCCACTGTAGTTTTTTCTCATAGAGAAATAAGGTGGGGAAGTAAATATCATATCAACCCTCTCCCCTTTTTTGATCATCTCATTTAGTATGATTTTGTATCACCTAACT
>Ga0222713_10000551_pt1 | contig 42466 bp, 53 predicted proteins | sample C33_649DmetaG_FD_165061 | JGI IMG/M metagenome (GOLD analysis project Ga0222713, IMG submission 165061) | Estuarine water microbial communities from San Francisco Bay, California, United States - C33_649D | ecosystem: Environmental > Aquatic > Marine > Unclassified | place: USA: California... | reverse complement strand
TGAAGTCCGGTGGCAAGCAGGACGAGCAGTTCGTAGATCCAAATAAGCCGGCAAAGGCTCAGCCTACAGCCGGGAAGAATCGCTCTACCGCCGAGATTGTTAAGGACATCGCTGCCCTTGGCAACCCTTGGGGTGAGTAACAAAGGAGTAAACAATGGCTAACCAGACCCGTGCCTTGCTTGATACTAACTCAAGCAACGCCTATAGCGCGCTCATTACGGAGCTCGTTTCCAAGCAGGCTCAGGAGAACCTGCGCGACCGACTGGTCCATGCGATGCCGGGGAACTATACCTCGGGCCGCTTCCAGAAGGGCAGCAACGAGATCCGCTACGCTCGTTACCCAGACCTCACGCCGCTCGGAATCTCAGACACACTTGGCGAAGGGCTTGCCCCAGCTGAGTATGACCTGACGATCACGACTGAGTCTTTCGTTCCTCGTCAGTACGGTAAGGTCCTCAAGATCACCGACCTGGCTCAGCTCGACAGCCCTCATGACCTGATCTCAATCGCGTCGGAGCGCCTTGCTCGTGCTGCAACTGAGTCGATGGACACGATCATTCGTGACGTTCTCAAGCAGGGCACGAACGTTCGCTACGCTGCAGGCCGCGCTTCTCGTGCGCTTATCCAGGCTGGCGACAAGCTGACTGGTCTCGAGATCAAGCAGACGGTAGCTAAGCTCAAGGCAGCAAACGTTCCTACGTTCGCTGACGGCTTCTACCGAGCGATCATCCACCCTTCGGTGGAGTTCGACATCCTGACCGACACCAGCCCGAACGGCTTCCTCGAAGCTTCTAAGTACACCAAGAACCTTGAGCTCCTCAACGGGGAGATCGGGGCCTACGCAGGTGTCCGCTTCATGGTATCGCCAGCGGCTGCAACGTTCACCGGTGGTGTAGGCGGGGCGCTTACGATCCACTCGACGTTCGTGTTCGGCCCAGACGCCTACATCGTAGGCGACAGCCAGACGCTCCAGAGCTACTTCGTAGCTCCGGGCGGCGATCACAGCGATCCGATTTCGCAGATCGCAACGCTTGGCTTCAAGATGCGCTTCGGTGCGATCCTTCGCGGTGAAGGTGCGACCGGCGAGTTCGATGGTAGCAATACCTCGACTGGCCAGCCACGCTACATCCGAGTCGAGTCGGTTGCTTCGACGCTCTAATCGTAACTAGGGAGTGGGGGTCGGGCTTCGGCCCGGCCCCCGCAACCACAAGGAGACCTTATGGCTATCACTCTACAAGCACTCAGGACCATCGTCCGGCGGGACCTGCGTGACTCCGGTGCCACTAATACATGGAGCAATGATGAGCTCAACGACATGATTAAGTGGGGTACTCAGGAGGTCTCGCGCATCCGCCCACAGGAGACTTATGAAGAAGTTGCGTACACTGCTCCTGCTGTTGGAGCATTCTTTACTATCAACACGCTCACGCTGGACACTGTTTATCGTGTTGACGTATACAAGAACTCTAAGTACATCGCTGAAATCCCTTTCTCTCAAGACGCCTCGGCTAATGGTGGATGGGACTTCCTCAATGGAAAGCTGCACCTGCCACCCTATTACGTCATGCCTGACGGATGTACGCTGCGGGTGTTTGGATACAAGCACTATACCCAGCCAACGGTTGACGCGTCCTCTATCGAGCTCGACGACGATGCTACTAACGCCGTGCGTGCCTGGGTCCAGAAGGAAGCGATGTTCATGCTGATCGCGGACCGCGTCCGATTCCAGCAATGGCAGGTTGCCTCCGGATCTTCAGACACTAACAGCATCCAGCTGGCCCAGCTATACAGTGCGGCAGACCGACGTTGGTCCAGCATCTCTAAGTCGATCCGCCGAGTAAGGAAGAATCCCTAATGGATCTTAGCGCAGCAGTAACTATCCAGCGGCCTGGGGCCGCACCACTGGACATCAATAGCCTGCGAGACCCTGACACCATTGGCTCTGCTCCTATGTCAGGGTACCTGATTGAACAGGTAGACTTCTCGTCGGTGCCAATCACCGCCTTCACTGAGGACACCCCTCTAGTAGACGGTGTGGATAGCTATGACCCTTACCTGTCTGCTCGCTCCATTAACATTGTCATGTCCGTGTACGGAAGTTCTTATGGGGATTTCTGGGATAAGATTACCGCGCTGACTGCAGCGTTGCAGGCCCAGCCGAAAGCTGCCAACACCGGAACCTACCCAGCCCTAGACGCAGATGGCAAGCGCAAGCTGTCATTCAGCCAGCCTAAGGCGTCAGGATCATACAGCCTGTACATGATGGTAAGGCCTATGGCATTGCCGCGCTTCGTTACAGACTCATCATCTTCTGCTGGAGACTCGTCTAGGGGGTACTCGGTCCGGTGCAGTGTAAGCCTTATGGCTGAAGACCCGTACAAGTATTTTGAAACAGAGTCTACTTTTTCTAGGGTTGGTAGTGGAACTCTTACTATCTCCAATACCGGGACAACTGTTGCCTGGCCAACGGTTACTTGGAACGTAACGTCACTTAGCACCGTGTCGTTCTCTCGTAGCGGAAACACGGTTGAGCACACAGGTGTATCAACTAACGTTACAGACACGTTTAAGGATGCTGGATCTACTAGCTCATCTACCCTAACATCCTACGAGTTCTTTAGTCTAGCACCTGGCAATACGTCCGTAACCATAGTCGGACAGGCTGGCGAGACGGTAACGGTTACTATTAGGGAAGCAATCCTATAATGCCGGCAAAAACGATTGTAGTAATCCGCTCTCGAGCAGCATACAATGCCGCTGACCCATTCTGGCAGGGCCCTGTTGTTGCTGTAATCAAGGACGCCAGGGACGTAGGCGTTAGCCTGTTCGCTAACGACAATGGATCATGCTACTTCACTCTACCTGTTGACCACCCGGCACTTCCGCTGATCGACCCTATTAACCAGCACTACTCTATCGAGCGTTGGAACGGTAGCTCCTATGACGTAATCCAGTCTGGGTTTATTACTGACTATGACGCAGCTCCAAACGAGGTAGTGATTACCGGCGTTGACTACATGACCACGTTCAACAAGTATTACACACCCATCCACGGCCCCGATCTTGGGGCCAAGGCAATCCCAAACACTGATACAACAATCTTAGTTGACAACACCGCACCAACTCCAGACATTACTCCTAAGTCTGTCATCGAAGTAGCTAGCGCGAAAGATCGCCTTAGGGCATCTGAGAGCTTCGCTGTCTCTACTACTGACTCTACCTACCCAAACGTTGGTAAGGTATCGATCTATTCCGGAGTGGCTCAGGCAGCAGGCGGTGGTGGAGGAGACGCACCGCCAAGCGGATCAAGGGATGCGCTGACTGTGGAGTACGAGGAGGTCTCGGGAGTTAAGACAGGGACAGTCATTCTAAAGGGAGCTATGTATATTTGGAGAGCGGCATCCTCCAACAAATTCCAGGACGGTGAAACTGGAAAACTTATCAACGGGGACTTTGCCATCGGGACAAGCTCTTCGGCTAAGGGCCAGATCGGATTTATTATTTCAGCAAACCCTGGCGGTCCACTTGCCAAGGTAGAGTTCGATGTCTACATTGCAGCAGGGCAATTGGACATTGGATATACGAGCGGTGGATACGGAGCTCTTAACTTTAACGTCAAGCTTCGACCGGTATCTAACTATGACTCTGGCACTGAGGACCACACAGGAACAGACCTAAACAGGACCTTGTCTGTCCTGTCTGAAGGCGTTAGTTATGAGTTCTATGTAACACCATACTATCAGGGACGACTTACCGCGTCTACTGGTGCATTCAATCAAACGATCTGGGGTGCCACGACTAGGGCTCCGGAGTCTATCTTCACAGCTGGGCTTCAGACAAATAACATTAAAGAGGCTTTCATTGACCTATTGGATTTGACTGACCCTGCCAACGTTATGAATAGGGAAGATGATTACCCCGGCATCACCCCCGCCCCACTACCTCTTACTAAGTTTATGTCACTAGAACATCTAGGTACTAATCCAACAACTATTCATCCTTACGTTTCTGCCGGGCAAGGACCAGTAGAGTTTATGCGTGATCTAGCTGACATCGAAATGGGGTCTAGGTCTAACGGGGAAAAGGTTGTCTTTAACTTCTATGGGGTTCCCTCCGGCGCTTCCGACGGTAAGAAGCTGAGTATAAACTACTCTGTCTCGTCCAACCCACAAGCGACGCTTATCTACCCAGGCCAGATCAGGGACTTCAATGTAACAAACAAGAGAAGCAAGAAGATTACCTCTGCCAGGGTCATCCCAACCACCGACTTCCTGATCGGTGCCAGTACTGAAGGAGCTTCAGGTTCTAAGACCAAGGGGTCAGTTGTCAAGGAGGCTAGCGTTACATCATCAAGCCCTGCCCTGCCATCTGTCATTGCACAGGGTGGGTTCCTTTCCGCCCAGGCTGCAACCAACCATGCCAATGGTATCATCAATGACTACGGCACAGACGCAGACGTTCAGGCTATCAAGGTGTCTTTGCGGACAGACCTATATGGCCCTATCGGTGTAACCGGTACGCCCAAGCTTGGCGAGACCGTTAAGGTTGTAGTCAGGCGGAAGAGTGCCACCGTTGGCGGCGACCAGCTGGAAGGTAACTATAACGTAGGCGGCATGGAGTGGACAGCAAAGATCGACGGCACAGAGAAGCTAGTCCTTGACCTGGTTAAGCCTACCAAGTTCAAGGGGCCAGCCATTACCTGGGATGCTGCTCCTGCCCCAACCCCTGACCCAGGACCGACCACTCCAGCAACTGTACCTACGCCGCCAAATCCTAAGCCTAGGACTGCGCCTACCCCGCCAAGGACAGGCTCATCAGGAACGGCAAGGCCTAACGCCCCACGCATCAACAACAGGCCAGAGAGATTCAACCTATGACCAGGGGTCAGTTTGAAATCCTACTGTCCAGGCTCGACGACATTGACGCCCGGTTGCGTGAGGTTGAGGTCGAATCTGCCGGGGCAAGGGCTGTGCGTAGGGCAAGACAGGACAACCAGCTTGATGTAAAGTGGCGTGCAGGGATCATTGCTTCCATTTTAGGAGGCGTGCTAACCCTGGTAGCCAAGGTGTACGAAGCCTTGACAAACGGAGGTAACTAATGGCAAAGGCCAACCTAGTAGAGCGCGTAGGTGCGCTCAAGGAAGACGGCTTGTCCTTCACCAAGATTGGTGAGATGCTCAACATGAGCAAGGATCAGGTCCAGAAGTTTCACAAGCGCTACGTGGCAAGCATCCCGGAGGACTTCTTACCAGCTCGCCATAGCAAGGAGAAGACACCCGACTTCGTCGGGATCAAGATTGCGTTCTTCGACATCGAGTCGACGTTCAGCAACTGGCGCCGTGTGCTATGCGGATCGGTGGCGGACTCATTCGGTAACGTGGTTACGTACAGCCACGACACACACCCAGGTAAGAATTGGCAGGACGACAGCGTTCTAGTCAAGGCTTACTGCGAGTACCTTGATACCTTCGATGTGATCGTTGGTTGGAACTCGAAGCTGTTCGACGTACCGGTACTGAACGCTCGACTGTTGTATCACAACATGCGACCGTACGAGCCACGCATGCACTTGGACCTTATGTATAAGGCCTCAGGTTCATCGATCTCTATCGGACGTAAGTCCCTTGAGAACGTATCGAAGTACTTCGGTGTTCAGAACTCGAAGACCCCGCTTGACCCACGCACGTGGGACGATGCGGACCACGGCGATAAGGCCAAGTACGCGAAGATCATCGAGCACTGCGAGGCAGACGTCTTGGTTCTCCGTGACGTGTATGCCAAGCTTAAGCCGATGGTGCACATCCTTCACCGATGACCGAAGACGAAGTGCAGTCGCACTTTGACCGGACCATTGCCGTTGACTTTGACGACACGATTGTCGTCAGGGTCTTCGGCACTTTGGTCCCTGCTAAGGATTGCGTAGAGGGACTCCATATGTTGAGGGAGCAAGGGTATAGGATCGTAATCCATTCTGCCAGGTCATGGGACAAGTGGCAGGATAAGATCGAAAGAGAGAACGAGATGGTCAATCTGCTTGACCATTGGGAAATTCCATACGACGAGATCTATACCGGCAAAGGGAAGCCACCGGCCATGGCGTATGTAGATGACCGTGGGCTTAGGTTCTCAGACAACTGGCTAGATATTGTTCGCCTCATTTTGGAGAAAGGAAAAGTATGAGCAAGCTTAAGATCGTAACTCAGACGGATAACATCGAGGGCAAGGGCACGAAGACTGTGCTAGACAACTGGATGGATGACTGCGCATGGGCCACGCTGGCCTGTGCAGCTAACCATTTGACAGGGTCTAAGTACACGTCGTTCGATGCTGTTAAGTGGGGGGAGAAGGTAGGGCGGCACGACCGCGATGGCCTGCCAGATCCTAGCTCGCTGTCCCAGCTAGTAAAGGCTGGGCCACTGGCTGGCCTAAAAGTAACGTGGCCTAAGAACTGGTCAGCAGTTGAAGCTGCTGTCGAGAAGGGCGCCGTGATCCTCATTAACGTACAGCAGGCTAAGAACTACCCTGATGTACGCATGAGCAAGTGGCACACCGAACACCAGAAGCGCAAGCCTGGTAGCACCTATGGCCACATGACATGCGCTGTTAAGACGGCGGATGGCTACGAGTGGGCCGACCCTACCATGAGCGGCAAGGGCAACGAGGAGTACGCAGTGCCGGCAACCTGGGCGCAGATCAAGCAGATCGCCCGCTCGAAGGGGGACATGCCTCACAAGAGGTGCCTAATCGCAACAAAGAAGTGAGACAGACTTGACGCCCTATGTGGGGTGATGTAAGATCCTCAGTGGACGAGATCCACTGGGGATCTTATAGTTTTAGGAGGGTTCATGGAATCGATAGCAAAGGCGTTTGACACAGGGCTAAAGGCCAACCGAAAGGATCGACCGTCGTCGACGTTCTTCCGCGGCAGTAAGCTTGGCTCGTGCCTACGTCAACAGTACTACGAGGCAACAGGCGAGCCGGTCACCAATCCTTTTGAGGATAGGCTGTACCGTATCTTCGAGCAGGGGCACGTCATCGCTGAGGCTTTCGAGAGGAACCTCAAGTCGTCCGGCATGTTCTCAGTCTTTAAGTCTGAGGTGCCAGTAACCATCGAGGAGTACGACTTCTCCGGCAACATCGACCACCTTGTTCAATGGAAGGAGAGCGGCCAGCTTGAGGTCATCGAGATGAAGTCGATGAACTCCAATGGGTTCAAGTACCTGAAGGGTCCGAAGCCTGAGCATGCCATCCAGGCAGCCAGCTACGCTATGGCCCTTGAGCGTACGCTGGACCCAAGTGTCAAGGTCGCAGCTCGAGTGGTCTATGTTAGCAAGGATGACTTCCTGATTAGTGAGTATGCTCTTGACAGGGAGTGGTATGATAGGGCTCTAAGGGTTCTCGAGGTCGGCAATAAGTTTAAGGAGCAGGGGCGGATTCCGTTCCGGCTGCCGGTGCCGGAGGGCAAGAACCCAAATAAGATGTGGCCATGTGCAGGTTGCCAATGGCTAACAAAGTGCAGGGGGTAGTATGGCAGAAGAGAAGCTTAACCTAGCCACCAAGGTGGCAATGATCATGCAGGCAGTTGAGTACATCAACAAGGGTGGTACCAACACTTCTCAGGGATACAAGTTCGTTCAGGCCACCGACGTGGCCAAGGTAGTTCGACATGAGCTGGGCAAGCTCAACGTTGCGATGCTGCCTGTTAACATTGACGTCATCAGCGAGGGCCTCACACCTAAGGGTACGCAGTCACTGCTTACCGTTCGGTACACGTGGCGACTCGTTGACGGTGATAGCGGTGAGACGCTTGAGTTCCAGTCCATTGGTACTGGTGCAGACAGCGGCGACAAGGCTGCGTATAAGGCAGCTACCGGCGCATTGAAGTATGCGCTGCTCACTGCGTTCCTTATCCCAACTGGCGATGACCCTGAGGCTGACCACAAGTCGGACGAAGAGCTCATCTCAGCTAAGGCTAAGGATCTATTCGACGGTGTGGTACATAAGCCTGCCACTAGTAAGAAGGCTGAGACTGACCCCGTTAAGAAGGCGGTCATTGGAGAGGAGTTTGAATTCTAATGGCATCACGACTTGATCTATGGATGAGTGATAAGAAGGCACCGGTAATCAAGACATCTAAGAATGGTAATGATTACCTAGAAGTTTACGGAAGCATTCAGACACCGGCGTATGATGAGTGGCTTGATACGGACAAGTCATCCGCAGCGCCTGACCGTTACGCGTACGTTACGCTTCGGTTCTTTGACGCTGAGGGCCGGGACCATGCACAGAAGGTGTATGACTGGGCCATCTCGCAGGAGAAGGACCCGCGTCCTAACGTACACGTTGTCGGCTCTCTGAATGAGGACCGGGAGTACCAGGGTAAGCAGTACTACACCATGTTGGTGTCAGACATCTCGCCCTTGAAGTACGGCCCACTGCGTAAGCGCAATGGGTAGGCGCGAGCTTTCGCTAAAGCTAGTGGATAGCATCGACGCATGGAAGGCTGATGGATTTGATGACTGCATCATTGGCGTAGGCCAGCAGTTCACTGAGGGTGGGCAGGTATTCATCTTCATCTACAGCAAGAAGTCGATCATCGAAAGCATCGCCAACGATATCGTCGAGGAGATTGGCAACCGGGTTAACACATCGGATGAGGAGCGAGCTGTGCTTGCTAGCTCAGCCTATGATGATGCCACGGAGTTCTTCGACTACAACATCGCCGGTGCGTACATCGGACGTGGGATGCCGGTGTTCCTGGAGGACACCTATCCTGACGCAGTCAAGGAGGCCATCGGTGAGTGACGCTGCTCGTCGAGGCAGGCTCAACCGCTCGAGGGGTAATGCCTTCGAGCGGGAGGTCGCCAAGAAGTTTGGTGGTAAGCGCGTTGGCCAGTACGGTGGGCCTGAGGATGTAGCTGCCGGGCAGTTCAACATCCAGGCCAAGTGTGGCCAGATGTTTAGTGAAAAGTATTGGCGCTGGTTACAAGCGGTGCCAAGGAAGGCGGATCAGATTCCGCTGCTCGTAGTCGGGGATGCCCCAGGTTCTGGTGGCAAGCGAAGAGTAGTAGTTATTATCGAGGAGTCCGACTTCCTCGATCTAGTTGGAGGAGAAGATCATGGCACAGATGGCACGACCGAAGAAAAAGCTCACGACATTTGACCTGGCTGTTGCCTGGGCTAAGACGTTTGAGCTAATCCGCACACGGCTAGTGGAGCTAGAGGTTCCAGACGCGGACAAGATTGCAGCTAGCGCAGCCGATGTACTAGCTAAGGAGGGCGCCAATGGCGACGCAGCCTGATGAAGAGAAACGAAAAGGATCTAAAGCTATCCAAGTCATTCAAGAAGTCCAGAAGTACAGCTCAGCGAATGGGTATCCGGCGGCACTTGCTGTCGCTGTGGGATTGGCAATCTTTGCGGGGGAACCCAGTTCAGCAGTACCGTTCGCTGCTGTCACGTATCTGGCGGTAAGGAGAATCAAGTGAGCGAAGTCCCAGCTGTATTCACAAGATACTTTGCTGACCTGTTCGAGGAGGCCCTCACTATTATGGTGAGCAGGCAGGAATCGTATGGTCCGGTAAACGTTGAGCAGCTTGGGCCAGTAGGTGTATTTACCAGGCTTGGCATGGACAAGGTAGGCCGCATCGCCAACTCGATGAACGGCACAGTAGTTAACGGAAAGATCGAGATCGATCCATCTTGGTACTCGCCGGAGGTTCATGACGCATTGATTGATACCATCAATTACTGCGCCATCATGATCGCCCTTGGCCAGGGTAAGTGGAGCAACATCTCGAGGGACAAGGAGTAGCATGCCCCTGGTCGAGCACGAGACAGTGCCTATAGTTATCGGTGGCAAACGAGTAGCTGCAGTTGTAGTCATGTACTCTAACGAAGGTTGGTCTGCCCAGCTGGCAATCAACACCAAGACGGAGCACAGCTCAGTAGTTATGGAGCGTGGCACTGACCTGATCGGCAAGGAGAGGGCGATAGAGATTGCCCTGGCCCTGGCTGCTAGGTGGCGAGATGCCCAAAGAACCTAGCGCCTTAGACTTTTTCAAGGAGGATGCCAAGCGGTTGGGCTTGGGCCTCCGGGAATACTGCCGCAAGTTTGGCATCGAGTACGAATCACTCGGCGGCAGGGATAGGGTAGACCCCTTGACAAAGCATGAGCATACAGATTACCGTGCTTGTGACGTATGTAGGATGAACTCCATCCTCAACGGAAGAAGCACGGAGGATATAAATGATTAGCTCATTAGTATTAGCAGTGGTGTTAGCCTTTCAAACTACGGGAGTTCAGACTGGCTACGCCACGTGGTATGGCCGCCGTAGTACGGAAGCGTGCTACGGTGGCTATCCCCGCACCTGCTCCCCTTACTTGTCTAAGGCCAATGGCGGACGAGGAGGGGAGCTTACTATGTACGCAGCTGTGCCAGGCTTCGGGTTCTACGACAAGCCATACAAGGTGAAGGTATGCCGGGTCAAGTACCCGGACCGGTGCGTTGTGGTTGTGGTAAGGGACTGCCTGTGCAGCAAGAAGACTAGGAATATGATAGACTTGTCTCCGGCAGCATTCATGCGACTGTCCACGTTGGCAACAGGCAGGGTGCTAGTAACCATGGAGGCATACGAATATGTACGAGACAGAGGACGCTGACATCGGGGTGGGCGAGTGTCCCATCTGCGGCCAGTACCGGAAGCAGATAGATGCAGGCGAGCTTAAGCCCTGCTTCATGTGGGATCGCAAGAAGGGTGGAGATACCGATGAAGAAGAATAGGTATGAGTATTTCCGTATGCGCAGCATCATCGGCAAGCTGGAGAAGCTAGCAGTAGACAAGCTAGTGTCACTTGGCCACGAACCTCAGGCCATCAGGGATGACGACGAGGCCATAGGTTTCTTCTGCATCACATGCGAATACTGTGGGTGCGCTGAGTTCCCGGATGGTAAGTCCGGCAGGCATGATATGCATGGGTCCATCTTCGAGTACAGCTGTGGCAATGTGCCCAAGATTGTGGTAGACTATGACATGGCCTGGGATAGGGCAGAAGATATATTTGGAGGGTTAGATGCAGAAGACACCGTTTAGTAGAGAAGCAGAGGAGTCACTGCTTGGTTCGATTATGATTGACAGCAGCGTGCTGTCGCTCATCGACGTCAACGTTGACTGGTTCCATGACTCACGCAATCGCATGGTTGCTGACGCCATCATCAGCGTGCACCGCAAGGGCATGTCGGCTGACTCGATCACAGTGGGAGAGGAGCTTGAGTCGTCAGGTAACCTGGCGGATATCGGCGGGTACTCGCGGCTGTCTGAGCTGACGTCTATGACCCCCACATCTGCGCATGCTGAGAGCTACGCCAGTATCCTTGACCGGCTATGCACATTCAGGAAGATCATTGACGCCGGCACTGACATCGTTAAGCTGGCCTATGCAGGCGGTGACGATGTCGCATCTGTCATCGACCAGGCTGAGCGCCGGGTCTTCTCAGTCTCAGCTAGCCGTCGCTCTGCCAGGTGGGTTGATGCCATGTCCATGATGGGCGAGGCTAAGCAGCGCATCAAGGCTATCTCTGTTGACGGCATCAAGCCAGGCATCCAAAGCGGCATCAGCCAGATCGACGCCATCACTGGTGGTTGGCAGCGGTCAGACCTAGTCATCCTGGCAGCAAGGCCAAGCGTTGGTAAGACTGCACTCGCTACTAGCATGGCGGTATCAGCTGCACTTGCAGGTAAGAAGGTTGCAATCTTCTCAATCGAGATGAGCTCTGAGCAAGTGGGCTCTCGTATCCTTTCATCCGTGAGCGGCGTTCCCCTGCAGGCCATCCGCAATGGCGGCCTTACCCTTGCCCAGCTAGCAGACCTTGAGTCAGCAGCTGAGCGTATCGGTAGGCTTGGCATCTACGTCGACGACTCACCAAGCGGTGCGCCTGCTGACATGAAGTCCAAGTGCAGGAAGGTTGCGGTTGAGCATGGCGTTGACATGATCATCGTCGACTATCTCCAGCTCATGACTGCGGACAAGAGCGGCAAGGATCAGAACCGGGTCAACGAGGTGGCCGACATCAGCCGTGGGCTGAAGGCTATTGCCCGAGAGCTTAACGTTCCGGTCATCGCACTGTCCCAGCTCAGTCGCATGAGTGAGTACCGTGATACCGGGGAGCCACGTCTATCAGACTTGCGTGACTCCGGTGCTATCGAGCAGGATGCAGACGTAGTGCTCATGCTGTGGCGACCTGACTCCACGTCAATGGAGTCACCAATCCAGGATGTCAAGTGCAAGATTGCTAAGCATCGCAACGGTCCGACCGGGACATGCGACCTTGAGTTTGTCCGGTCGACAGCTACGTTTAGGGGGTAGGCTATGCATAAGGAACTAGTAATCAACTGCAAGTGCGACACATCTTTGTGTGACCACGCAGCAAAGGAAGTGAGCAAGCTTCTTCAAGAAACATTCGATGATGGGTATGATGAGGGATGGATCTCTGCGTATGAACACATGCGAGAGGCCATGGTCGAGGCCGGTGTGCCGGGGGTTGAAGACCTCATCGCACCGCCGCCTCCAGGCAGGTCCGGCGTCGTGGTACCTGCGTCACGGAAGGCGAGGAAGAAGGAGCAGCTAATCAACTAGTAAAGTTGCTCTCGTTTTCTATCGCGCACCACCCCCCTTTTCTCGATAGGCGTGCAAAAAAATCCCCAGAGGTTGGCTTCTCAACCCCTGGGGATTCGGGTACTGGTGCCCATCCACACCAGCTGTATCAACCGTAGACTAGCTCACCGAATAGGCCCAGCTGCACTACTGCATCTGCTCCATCTGCGTCTACGTGGAACTCGTTGTCGTTAATGATCTGATACATGTGAGGATGCCTCTCGATCAGAAGCTTAACGCCAGCTCTAATCTTAGCCGGTGTAAGCTTCTCATCCTTGAAGTGATCGTCCTCTGTATCTGATAGAACTACTAGTACTTGGTCTGGTTCGAGTGGCTTAACAATACGCTTCTCCCAATCTTCATATAGGTACTGCCACTTGTACTCGTCTGCAACGGCCCAGTATCCAATGCCACCTTCGAGTGCTGTAGTGTAGATGTTCACTACCTCTAGGTCGCTTAGCTCTATGTCTAGTATCTTCATGCTACCTCCTATCTGCACTGCAGCAGTCTGCCGCCTTCATTGCACTCATCATCTGCTGAGATAATGTAGTGCATCTCGAGGCCATCCGGTCGCTGGAATACCAGCACTGGAAATGGGTTGCTAAACATCGGCATACCGTCTAGGTCTGAGCTGTCTACGTATCCGCGAATCAACTTGCAGCCAAGGAGAGGTTCAACCATCTCCTTCATGATGTATGCTGCTTCTGCCTCGATATGCTTCAGCTTATTCTGATTCTCTAGCTCTCTCATCGCATCAAATTCTACCATTCTTAGCATCCCTTCTGAACTTTCGTTCTGCTTCTCGCTTGGTATAAAAGAAGTATGTTATGCTCGTATACTTCCCATTTATACTAGCAGTTACCTGCCAGACACCGGACGGAAAGAGTTTCTCTACGTGTAGGTACTCTACCTTCACCATGTTAATACCCCCTCTTATCCTTCTCCATTGTACGCCAGCAGTCCTTGCAATAGGCTTCATAGTCTGGCGTAATATACCCACGGTCATCTTCTTCGATGAGCTGGTCGCATTCCCAGCAGAACAAACTCTTAATCAACATAGCTGGGATGTTGATGTCTCCTGTCGCTATGAACTCATCTGCTTCTTCTTCTGTCCACTCGTGGTACTTGCGGCTAATCATCTGACTTAACCCCTTTCTCTGACTGATGCTCTGCTTCAGATAGCTTCTTCTCGCACTCATCAATAGCTGGTTGCACTACCTCCTCGAAGAACTTACTGTACCCTCCGGGGTACACGTACCCACCTACTCCATCCAACGTCTCAGTGCCAGTGTGTCCGCACTCCTTGCACTTGTTCTCTAAGTAGATGTCGAACCGGAACACCTCACCTCTAAGGCCAGCATCATAGTGCAGCACTGCTCCTTCTAGGTATGCCTTGTACTCGTGAGGTAACATGTTGTAGTTGTCTGCATCTGCTCGTGTGATGCAAGCAAACCCACATTGTCCACTGTCCCATGGGTCATTGTATCCACCAAGGCTGATGCTTACACCGCTATGCGCTAGCATAAACAACGGCTGGTAGTACACGATGTCTTCTGACTTAAGCGCAGCATCGAACTCATCCATGCTATCGCATACCTCATCTACTGGAAGGTACCTGTTGGTACCTCTAGATGCAATGATCCAAAAGTCTCTCTCTAGTTCATGGTCGTCATCCATATATGTTTGCCAATGAATGCCTGACTCTGTTACTCCAGCTTCTATAACGTTGTTCATGACTCCTCCTCAATACCTACTTCTTGTCGGTATGCACGAGCAACCGAGTACCAATCGATGGTCTTCCAATAGCTGTTGATTGCATCGCTCATAGGGCCTACCATCTTGGGGTATTCATCCTCCATGTATGCGTTCCAAGCAAAGTCTACTAGCCAAGACTTGAACTCGTATTCATCTAACATGTTCTTGGCTGCATCAATGACTGTATCATACATCCACTGTTCATTGTCTAGCCATAGCTTAATGTTCCATGTCTCGTAGTTAGTCCATCCATTGTACTCTTTACACATGCTAACCTCCTATACAAGATATGATTAGTACCGGAGATAACAGGAACAGCACGATGAAGAACTGTATCAGCTCCTCATCGTGCTTGTCCCTATCATTCCTGGTATCGCCATGATACCAGGACATAATTACTTAACGCCCTTGGATGCCAAGAACTTCTTGTCCTTCAACTTCTTGCTGAATGTAATGTGAACTTCAGCAACTGTACCTTCGTACAAATCAGCTGTGTCTACATTTTCAGTGAAGTCACAACCTGGTCGTTGCGCTCGCCACTGGCGAAGGATACCTGCATCGCTGAGCGTAGCGTTGAATCCATGATAACCATCCCAGGCCTCATTGATTTCTGTTACCTTCAGGTCAAGCGATGTTGCTGCATTCAATGCTTTGACTGCAGAACTAACGCTGTTGCTATAACTATTTCCCTTAGCAACGCGCTTGGCCAGTTCAGGCAGTGACGCCTGCATGAGCAAGCTAACAACGTTTGCGCTATCTACTTGGATACTTACCTGCTCATTGAACTCAGCCTTCAGTTCCTTAAGCTTAGGTGCTCCACACTTCTCTGTCTTATTGGTTGCCATGTTAAACCTCCTCTGACTTTACAGTCTTATATCCATATGTTGAGTCGACATAGTATGCTTCCAGTCTGTATGCTTTTTCCCATACAAGCTGGCCATTCTCGGACTCAGTAATCATCTCTAAGAATGAGATAAAGTTATTGTACTTCATCTTATCCTCAATGTAATTGCCATCAATCACATTGTCGAGTCGGTTGTAGAACATAGCTTGTAGCTTGTTGATGACGCTGAGGTGTCGCATTGCTACCTCAAGGTCATGCTTGCTATAACCCATGATGCTTTCAACCTCATCGATGAGACTGCTAATGATGGAGATTGCTTGGTCTGCATTGCTAACTGCAGCCCTTGCATCATCTGCTGCTTGGTCTGCATTGTAACCTGCTGATTCAATGCTAGACTGAGCAGATTCTAGCTGCTCTTTGAAGTCGCTGATGTCAGCCATTACTTGCCTCCTTCTACCGCATTGCGGCAATCATCGCAACAATACTCAATGAAAAAAGATACGGCCTTGTCGCGATTGGCACGGATCTCTGCGATCTTAAACACGATAGTGTCTGTGTCACCCACAAATCTAATCGTATCCACATCGCCGGGTGATTCTACCCAGGTGACTGCGTCAACAACCACCATATGCTGTGTCTTGTCTGTCATACTAGTTCCCTTCTTCGCTAGCTCCGTTGAAGATAGCCTCTATCTGCTTACGGAGTTCTTCTGGTAGATCAACACCTCCTTCCAATGTCTCTTGCGATACGGGGTTGTCCTCGTGTACGTGTCCATCAATCTCAAGCAATAGGTCGCGATCAACTGGAACAATACTACCAAAGTCTTCTTCCATTGCCAGTGCTGTTGCATAAACTGCATTCTGCAGGTTGGCAAAGTAAATCTCTAGGTTAGTGTGTGTCCAGTCAGCTGCCTCGCTATTGGTTACACCTTCTCGTTCCATAAACATCTGCTCAGCCTGGCTGAATGTCTCAAGGTAATTGTTACGGAACCTTGGTGGATTACCAGCGAATGAACGCAACATGCTAATGGCCGTGACCAATGCAAGGTATGTGTTCTCCGCTGCGATCTCGCTATCAAACCTAAGTTTGACCTCGTATTCCTTTACCATTGTGTACCTCCTATGCTACAACTTTGGGAGAACCAAGCGGCCCTCTCCATAAGAGCGTGTGCCGGATGGCTGGCGAACCACACCTCTACCATCCGGCTGCACCCTCAATTAAATGTACCGGGATATGCCTTATCGAAGATCATAAAGATCACGATGCCTATCACTGTCCCGATAATGGAAGCTACTAATGTCCATCCGAACTGTGTAATATCCATGTTAGTTTACCCCCTCTCTAGCCACATACCATAGTGCAGCGATGGCTACCACCGCACCGGCTATAAAGCCACTCAAGAAATGCCACTCACCAAATGTTACGCACATTATCTATCCCTCCAATACATCATTAGGATAGGGGTACCCAACTGGTAGCTCCCACATCCCTGGCTTATTCGACCTGATGCTAGTGAACCCATCCTTGCCAATGATAAGATGGTCTAGCATCTCAATGTCCATAAGTCTAGCTGCTTGGACAACATCGCCAGTAAGCCTCTCGTCTTCATCTGATTGCTGATGGTCACCACTTGGGTGGTTGTGAATCAATACCATACCAACGCCATTGTTCATAAGCACTGGCGATAGCAGCTCGGCAATGCGTACGCTAGTACCTGTTGCCGTGCCACGGTATACCTCCTTAATACCAATGAGATTGTTGCGAGCGTCTACGATCAGTACGAATAGGGACTCTTGGCTTGCGCCATCGGCAAACTCCTGGAAGTATTCTACTGCTGTAGCTGGCCGTTCAATTCTCATTGTCCTTGGGTTAAGCTCTCTCCTTACCACTGTGAACTCATACTTCTGATACAACATACATCCTCCTACTTATTCAACCAGCAGCACTCGCACTCTCCATTAGGGAGCAGTGTCTCGCTGCAGTCATGTACCTTGCCACATACTACACATTCGCATGTGCACAATGCGATAGGATTGTTACACTGAAAGCACTCCATTGTTACATCCCTTTCTGTTGCTATACTGTGGTTCTTATTCGAATCATTAGTCATTAGAAGGGAAGGTCCATAAGGATAGCTGTCTTATGCTCAGCTGGTATCATATGCCAGATACCATGCTCAGTCATCTTAGTGTGTAGGTTAGTCTTATCCCCATATAGGGGTGATAGCATACCTACCAGCTCGACTGTATCTTCTCCGCTATTAGGGTCGAACACCCCTGGTACATTGCTATCCACGATGGATAGGAAGTAGTACATCAGTTGCTTATCATATCCATACATGTACACTGTGTACTCTTCCGGTTCGTTAGGTACCGGTGGATTGTGCTTAACAACTCTATACTGTGACACTTATCAACTCCTTCTCAGTTATGCTACAACTTTGGGAGAACCGAGTGGCCCTCTCCATGAGAGTAATCGTGAGGGGTATTACACTACCACCCCACCATACCCCCCTCCTACTTACCTTATCAACTATCATCCTACCTCCTCATGCTTGCTCTCGTATAAAGGTTATGATACCTTAACAACTGGTATCGTATCCAATAACTGAGACTCAACGGCGGCCTTGTGCAAGTGACGGGGTAACCCCGAAGGGCTACCCCGCCACTGTGCTGCGAGTGCTAGCCGAGAATCTCCAGAGCGGAGATGTCGTTCCACTCGAGACGATTCTTCGAGTCATAGCGGCTCACGAAGGTCGCCTGGATAGGCTTCCACTGGGCTGCGATGACTGCGGCAGCCATCTCGGGAGTTCGAGCAGCGGCTCGGCGGAACGATGCGATTGTTCCGTCGCTCCGGAACGACACAACCGTGAAGAGGACGCGATCCCCCTTCAAGTTGCTCGAGGTGATCTCGAAGTCGTCACGCTCCGAACCCACCGCCTCGGGCTTTGCGTCCGGGTGGTCGAATGACCCTAGGATTACGCCGTGCGCAATCGTTAGTGTGTCGAGAACATCGCCCTTCTCAACTGCGGGCTTGCCCATCGGGCGCACCTTGTTCGCCATCTTGCGAACCTCCTTCACTGCGGTCGATAACCCCTCACGACCTTTGGGAGAACCGAGAAGCCAGTTCCACTACTGATCTGCCGCCGGGTCTCAGTGGGTCGCGCATTTTTGTTACGGGGGGTCGGATGCCAGCATTTCCAGAGGTCGCCTTCCACAGGAGGGTTACCTGGCCTCCGCACTGGACACCCCCCATTGATAAGTTTCCTTAATCTTGTGTGCGTTGGGCTTGACATCATTGGATACATATAGAGACAATACACCCTTATATAAGGGTGGTAAAACAGATATAAGTAATTATTCTAAACTCTTATATAGGGGTATGATGAAGCGACCAGACTTTGACCTAGCGGGAATTCGCAAGCAGCTCGAGGGCCTCCAAGATGAGGTGCGAGCGCTTGGCCCTGCCCCGCTGCGCCCTGGTGACTACTTCCGCCCCGGCGAAGGGATGCTCCAGCGCAAGGCCGCCGGTATCGTCTCTGGCCGCGAAGACCTCATTACGGTCATGGAGGAGCTGGTCGACACCATCTGGAACGTAGGGCAGGTCAACGACCCAGCCAAGTCCAAGAACCTCGTCGACCTGATTGCCTACCGCACCAAGCTCCCTGAGTCCGTCGTCCGCAAGGGGATGAAGGTCTACTACAAGCAGATGCTGCTCGCGGCTGAGGCCAAGAAAGCACCAGCTGCGGCGCCAGTATCGGCTCCAGCCCCGGCTGTTGAGGCTGGTATGCCTACCGGTGAGCCAGACTACCAGGCCGACCCCTATGCCGACGTCAGAGGAGAAGTACCCCCGGCTGAGCAGGCCCCAGAAAAAATCGCTCCTACCCCCGAAAAAACGGCGACGGCGCCAATTGCAACCCCAGCTGCTGTTGCTCCCTCCGCTCCGGCAGCTGGGGCACCAGCCTCACCGTACACCCCGGAGCAGGTTAAGGTTCTTCAGGATGCAGGACTAACCGTTGAGCAGGCCATTGCAGACGGTGTTATGGTAGACAAGCAGGGTGGCATCTCGTACCCTGGCCCAATGGACGACTTGGTTGACGATGTCATGGAGGACGCCCAGAACGAAGGCTCTGAAGAGGCTGCCCCGGCTAAGCTTGAAGACAGAATCAATTCAGCAATAAAGTCACGAGAGAAGGATATCCTAACTCTTGTTGAATATGTAAAAAAGAATGGCCAGGACGCCGCACGACCTGCAGTCAGGGATCTTTACTACAAGATTGTTAACGAGGTAGGGCTCGAAGAGGCACCAGTTGAAGAGAGGCAGAAGGTAAATGAAGCTCTAGATAAGTTTACAAAGCCCCTGTTTGCTCAAGCTGCTGCACAGGTTCAGCCAGCCCCGGCCAAGCCAGCCCAGGTAGCGCCAGCTCCGGCCAAGCCTTCCGCCACCCCTATCGACCGCACGGCAGGCGGGGCCGTACAGATTAAGCCAGTAGCCGGCATGAACGATATCCCAGGCTCCGGCGCCACTATGCACTACACCTTTACCCTGATCCCCCAGGACGCAGTGACGACTGGTACGGTGAAGGGTTTTATTATTCACAGCGGAACCCCTGGGGTAGACGGATACCCAATGCCAGCCCGGCCTGGTGACAAGAGGAGCAACCTTAGGAAGATCCTTTCCGGCGAACGTAGAGCAACTACCCGCGCAACACGAGTTGACCTGGTGCCTGACGCCAAGGTTGGCGATGTAATCAACGTAGGCAAGACGACCCCAGGCAACCAGGTGTTTGTTCAGCTGACTGGCAAGTACCAGATCCTGGCATTCGACCGACGAACTGGCCTTGTTGCCATGAAGGACATCACCACAGGCCAGATGAGCACCATGTCCGTACAGGATATGGCCGCAAGCGAGGGGTACGACGCCGACAGCTACGCAAGGTCTGTACGGTCCATGAGCAAAGTGCCAGAGCGCAACATCCCAAAGCCTATCCAGGCCAAGACTCAGACCCCAATAGCACCATTTGAGGCACCTGCCACCCCACCTGCAGCCGCATTTATGCCTCAGGCTGCCGCACCGGCGCCTTCCCCGGCTGCGGTAGCCGCCCCTGCCCCGTCCACTCCAGGTGCAGCCTTCGCGCCAAACCCAGATGCGCTCCGAAATGCCTTGGCAATCCAGGACCCAGCCCTAAAGGCTGAAATCCTTAGCGCCCTGCTAGCATCGCCAGGAGCCGCGATTCCTGCACAGGTGGCGCCAGCACCCCAGATTGCACCAGAACAGGCCGTAGCGGGGCTCCCAGCCCCATCTGAGGCGATTCCGGCGGCACCGGCTCCGGTCATTACGCCAGAGACCCTTGTTTCTGCCCCTGCCGCGTCCCTACCTGACAACGCAGAGGTGGTCGTTCCGGGTCCAGTGCCAAAGACTGTTGGGCGTGCGCTTGAGGCAATGCGAGGGCCCAAGCTAAAGCTATCCGGTCTGCAGCCATCCTTTGAAGACCCAATTGAAAACAACTTTATCAATGCCTACATCGAGCTACTTGAGGCCAGTGCCAAGCTGGCCAAGACAGACGAGAGCCACAAGCAGATTGACCCTGGGGCGCACGCTAATATCCGTGCCCTTATGGACAAGAAGACCAAGGTTGCCGATAAGATCGAGGCACAGAGCCGTTTCCTGCAAGCCTACTCAGTGCGAGGCAAGTACCTCGTATCCTTAATCATGGCCGGAAAGGCGCCAGGTAAGAATCCTGGGCCAGCTGTTACCGCAATGTTTACCAGCCTACAGTCTAAGCTTGCAGCTTCCCTTCAGGACTCAGGGGTGTCGTCACGCGCTCTATCTGTAGCTGCCGGCGACATGGCAAGCACTGGGGCCATGTTCGGCAGGGGTCTGGACAAGTGGCACGAGTCTCCATCTGCCACCCAGATGGACCAGTCAATCGACCAAACTACGGCACTTCTAGATCACTTCGAGAGGAAGCCGATGATCTTTGCGCAGAACTCAGACTACGTTCCTCTTATCCAGCGCACCATTGCCTCAATTGTGCAGAACGCGCAGACCCTAAATGACACTGAGGCTCTAGACTACAACGCATTCTATGAAAAAGGTAAGTTCACCCCCTTTGATTACGGACTTGCCATCAGGGATATGGGCCGGGGCGGTGCGTGGGCCGGCCTTGACTGGAACAAGGTCGACGACATCCTTGGTCGTATTAGCGTCGAGCTAACCGAAACCGGAGCGCAGTTCCTATCAGTTAGCCCTGAGCTAGAGTCAACAGTAAAGGACTACATTCCGGAGTATGATCTTACTACGGACCCTGAGGAGAAGTCTGCTGAGCTCAAGAAGTTTGTGCGCAGACTGTCACGAACCGTGCAGGCGTACGCCCTTGAGGATAAGTATGGGCGACGCAGTGGCATCCGCGACCTTTGGTTTGACCTCAATGGGTACATTACCCCTGAGCAGCAGTACCTCGATGGATACGGATTTGGTCCTGACTACGCAATGGATAAGGCGGCTACAATTAACTACTACCCTGGCCTAGAGAATGCACCTGCGCTGTTTGAGGCCAGCATGCGAGATGGATTTATGGACTTCACAAAGAGGCACCCTTGGATTTTCCCTGTTGAGAGAGCAGGACAAATCAGGTCGTCTGGGTTCATGGACATTATCACCATCGACGACAGCACGATGGGAGACTACGAAACGCCTGGTGGGGTGGCTGGTATCTTTAAGAAGGCTGACGACTTGACCAGAAGCGCTATCCGAAGACTTGGAAACATCAGGATCCTCATGATTACAAACGTCACTGAGGACACTGTTGAATACGACCTAGAGGTCGAGAAAGACCGGGTTGTAACTAAAGTCCCAACTCAGATTAAGCCAGGGAAGACACACTTTGTTCTAGACGAACAGATCGCCCCGGAGCTAGAATCACTTAGGGAAATGGGCATTGAGATTGCAGAAATGCCATCTGACATAGTCGGATACAGGCCTACCGTCAACTCAGAGCTTTCGGTTGTAGACGAGCAGTACGACCCAGAACAAAGGGTAAATGGGTTTGGCATTGCAAGGGCAAGCGGTCTTGGTGCGCTGGAGGATGTATTGGACTCCTCACAGGAGATGAACGGGTTTGCCAAACTTATGCCGCGTACCCTTTCTCCATACAGCAAGAATGGCGTTGAGACATACCGCATGATCACCGCAAATGCATTCCTGGAGCCTCAGGGTACCATCGAGATCAGCGTTCAAGCCCCACGTCAGTTCAAGCTTGTTGACGTACCCGAGAGAAAGCCCGGCCAGCCAGAACCAACGATAACTATTGATAACACTGTGGTTACAGTCAAGGCTAAGAAGTATGCGCTCGTACCTGACGAGACGGTTCGGTACGTCAACGTGTCAGTACCTGTAGAGCTGTTTAACCCAGAGCTAGACCCCAACCATCCGCTGCTTCAGAACCCTAAGTACGCTGATATCAAGAGAAAGATCGATGCCGGCTGGTGGAGGGGAGCAATGACCATGCTTCCAGACGGCAGAGAAGTAAACTTTGCAGAGGTTATGGCCCCACGTACTTTCGACCTTCAGGGAGACTATGAAGTTGTTCTCCGTGGCAAGTACCCGGGTGCCCCTATTGTCGAAGGTATTGGAGTTACCGGTGACCAGGAAGTCAGCGAAAGCGTTGAGCAGCAATATGACGAGAACGCCGAGTTTAGAAAATTCAGGAAGGCTCAGCTACTCGGCGCAACTGAGGGTGGACTTCCAGTTGACGAAACTACAAATATCCTTGCAGGCATTGGCCCAAGGCCAGATGAAACCCGGCTATTCAGGGGTGACGCAATCGAGTATCAGAAAGGCCTTATTCTAAGAGGGCTAGTGCCGGCAGTAAGCATTGAGGAGATCGATAAGCTTCTAAACGAATCTTCTATCCCAGAGGACATCAAGCCTACCAGAAGGAAGATGATGATCGAGCGCATGGAAAAGGAAGAGGCTGCGAGGGTAACTGCAAAGAAAAACGCCTTGATTCCTGGAGGGGTAACCAGCGCAGCGGCTCGCAGGGCGTCTTCATCCATTAGGGTTCAGCCACTTGAAGAGCTATACGATGGAAACATGGGCGAGATCCTTGTCAACCGAGAACTTCAGGAAGCTCTAATTAAGGCCGCAAAGTCGGACACTCAACTAGTAGAGCAGTTGCTTAAGCAGCTTCTCCGCATCGAGGCGTACTCGGCAAGGAAGCTTCACTACTACTCCGTTGCTAGGGAGACCAACCCACAGAACCAGGATATCGATGGGGCCAGGGTTGCGACGCAGAACATCATCAACTTCATCAAGGACCGCCCAGAGCTGCGCCAGGTTCTCTACACCGCTGAGATTGCGCGAGCATCAGATGTTGTGTTTGGCTCCCTAAAGAGAACACCTGGCCGTCAGACATTTGGGTACGTGGTTGAAGAGCCCGTAGACACAAACGGCTCCTACACAATTGAGACCAACCCAGCCATCATCGCGTACGGGTCAAAGAAGAAAGAATCCCAACAAGACATCTCAATCGCATGGAAGCTTGCTACTGACTTCGAGCAGAAGTTTAGGGAATCAATCGAGCAGGGCGTGGTTAGCATCGATACGCCACGCCAGTACGTTGACGACAGCGGAGTAACTCGTACAGAGTCTACGGACGTACCTGATCAGGCCGCAGGACAAACAGGATTTGGCAAAATGGACAAAGAGGAGCTTACTCGACCTTCAAAGAGGGGGGAGACATTAGGCTCACTGCTTCGTGGAGAAGGCTACTCTATGCAGCACATGGAAAATATTGTAAAAGATAACTCGCTAGTGCAAGCCAACGGGCCTCTCTTTGAGGAAATGGGCATCGCGGAGAAAGACGAAGACGGGTCGTACTACCTAAAGGAAAACGCCAAGATCGAAATGGCTTTGCCACCTGGTACCAGACTTAAAGTCCCGGTAGACCAAAGCGTTCTCGAAGCACGAGAAAGGAACAGGAAATTTAGGGCCGTTGAGGGAGCAGTGGTTACTGACTCCCCGGCAAAGGTAGATCCAAAGAGGCCAGGTAAGGACAGCAAGCCGGCATTTGTCTCGGTCGATGACCCAGAAACCGCCATTGCTAATATGGCCGTCAGGAACCCAGCAAGGGCAAAGCGAGTTCTTGACCTTGCCCACAACATCATGGTCTACAACATTGGGACTCAACGTAAGGGAGTAATCGGACAGCTCATCCGCATTCTTGAGACTCAGCATGCCAATCAGTCTGCTGCATCTGCGATTAAGAGCCTTGGATATATCGAGCTCCCTGAAAACGTACAGGCCGAGGCCGATCCAAGCTTTGTGGAATCCATCACAAGGTACCCAGAGCTTGTTACAAACAGCGATTCTGAGGGAGCAGTCTATGTTATCGACGACTTTGGTCAGCACAACAAGGTGTTCAACGGGTCGGTAGAAGTTGACTACAACGACGACGGCGAAATCCCTATGTGGAAGCACGTGTCTAAGTACATTGAGAAGAACCAGACCATGCTTGTGTACACAGTTGACCCAGATGGAACCGGCAGGTTCGGCATCATGCCTGTTGTATCGCAGCCTAGCGCAAATGGCGGCAAGACGTACGTCGTGGCCCCTGAGGTTGTTGACAATAGGGGAATGAGCTTCCAGGAAATGACAGAGGCCCTTACTTCCATGGGTCTTGACAAGTACGTAGACACATACACAGAGATTCCTGTGCCGCCAGATCTGCCTTTGTCCATGAGTGAGGTTGAGAAGCAGGCCGCTATGGCTGCGTACTCAGCAGAGCTTGCTGATGCTATCGAGAAGAACAACCTGTCTCCATTTGACGTTCAGATTGCGCAAGGCCGGTACACTCTTGGAATGAACCGAGATTACTTCGTTGCGGACAGCCGATTGCACGACGTCCCTGAGTCGTCACTATTTGACGGGGCAATTTCTAACATGTTCTACCAAGAGGTATCAGGACTTATCTCGCAAGACCCGCGAGTAGACCTTTCAAGGGTACTACCGGCCATTATCGTAGATGAGAATGGTAGAATTCTCCCCCCTGAAGAAGGATACGGGGCCTTTGCTAATGATGCAAAGAACCGGATTGGCGTTATTAAGGCCAGAACCATCGCTTCGATGAGCAAGGCAGAGAAGGTTGTGAAGAGGAAGGTGGTCCTCGGTGCCGGCGACATGGACCTACTGACGCTACGAGAAGCAAACGCAATGCTAGCAGCTGAGAGAAGGATGGAAGTTAGTGGCGGTGGTGCGCGTGGGGCTATCGGATCTGCGGCAAGGGCCCAGCAAATCCTGGATTCCGCTATTATGAAGGCAGAAGCTGCCGGTTTCAACTACCAGAAGTACGATGAGGCCAAGGCATTTGACGAAAACGGGCCAAAGACCGGCCCAACCAACGTCGCATCCAAGTTCTCCAGGTACGGCAAGGGCGTTCTGCGTGGCACAACTGGTGCCGTGGCGCTTATGGCCTTGATTAACGAGATGAAGAACGGTTCTAGCGACGAAAATGAGCAGGCATCCCTCGAGGGCTTGTACAACAAGGGCGCACAGTACGCCCCATTGGTAGGAATGGTGGCCGGTACTGAGGCAATTAGCCGATTGCCGGTCCCAGCTAAGTTCGGTGGAGGCATTACCACGCTTGGGCTGGCTGGCGGGGCCATGTTGGGCTATACTGCCCTCACCGGAGGCGATATCCTCAGGACTGCCATCGGCCTGGTCGGCGGTACGGTCGGCGGGATCGCCGGAGGCCTGGCAACTGGCGGCGCAGGGGCCCTCCCTGGGTCAATTGCTGGCGGTCTGTTCGCTGACGAGATGTATTCCAAGATCACAGGGAAGAACTCTACGTTCGACATGACCCCTACGCGCAGGATTCCAAGGAACGTAGCAAAAAAGGACACCGAGGGCGACACCAGGTCCTTGCTGGAGTCTGAATTTACATCAAAGGGAGGGTTCGGTGGATAGAGATTCGCTTCAGTGGTACGTAGACATCTGCAAGACTAGGCTTGGCCTTTCCCACTGGAAGGTTGAGGTAGACAAGGACACATCCGACGACGACGCCTGGGCCGATATCGAGGTGAGCGACAACCTATGGGAGGCCACCTTGCGTGTGTCTGCCGACTTCTTTGACCAGACCCAGCTAGAGCAGCGCAGGGTTATTGCCCACGAGCTGATCCACATCCACTATGCCGGGGTCGAGAGGGCAGTCAACATGCTCAATGGCGTGCTCGGCAGTGAGGGGTTTGCCATCTTCGAGAAGCTTTTTGACGTAGAGACCGAGCGCGGGGCAGACTCCCTGTCCAAGGTTTTGGCCCCAATTCTTCCTCTACCACAGGAAGTGTTACCAAAGTCTTGACAAGACTGGATATATATAGAGAGTATTAAGGAGTCTTAATGGCAAAGTTCAGGTTCAACAGACCAGTCTCGCTCCGGTGGAATGGCCTCCTTTTCGAGGGGCCAGCTCTTACCGTGTTCGAGGTTCCTGATGAATACAACGACGAACTAGCTTCTGCCATGCTCGTTGAGCCTACATTCGAGTGGGTGGACCAGGACGAGGGAGACACCATCCGGGCACGAATCTCAGCCCTTGAGCTTGCCTCTACCTCATTTGCCATCCTTGACGCCAAGGGTGACCTCATCTCAGCCACCGCAGACAACACTGCAGCTAGGCTGGGGGTTGGTGCCAACGGCACGGTTCTCACGGCGAACTCCAGCACGGCCACCGGGTTGGCCTGGACGGCACCATCTGCCGTATCTGAAGTAGTTAGAGAGTACGTGAAGAACGACTCCGGAGCCACCATCAACAAGGGCCAGGCTGTCTACGTAAGCGGCGCAGACGGCACTAACGTCCTAGTGAAACTGGCAGACTACGACTCAGACGAAACTTCCTCCAAGACCCTTGGACTTATGGAGTCGACGGTAGCCAACAATGGCTTTGGGTACGTTGTAACGCAGGGTAAACTTACCGGGTTTGACACAACAGCAGCCTCAGCTGCGGGTGTGCCTGTATGGCTAGGGGCCAGCGGGAACCTGGTCTACGGTACCGCTCCGGCTGAGCCGAATCACACAGTATACATTGGAGTGGTTACCAGGAAGAACGTCAGCAACGGAGAGGTGTTCATAAAGGTCCAGAACGGGTACGAGCTCACTGAGCTACACGACGTGTCTGCCGCTTCACCTGCCGACAACGACATCATCCAGTTTGACAGCGCTACCGGATACTGGAAGAACGAGACGCTTGCAAATGCCGGTATCTCTGCCACGAGTCACGCGCACGCGGGGGTGTATGACCCAGCCGGTACAGCTGCAGCTGCGATTGTTTCACATGAAGCAGCCGCAGACCCACACCCAACCTATCTAACTTCCACAGAAGGCAACGCGGCATACGCGGCCACTGTACACACCCATGCAGCATACCTTGAAGATTCAGGCGACACACTAACTGGCGCACTTACTGTTTCCAACACTGGGTCAATCGGTCTGTTCGGCGCAACGTCAACAGCAAATACTCAACTAACTACCAGAGTTGACGGAGATTCCTCTACCAGGTGGGGAGTTCGCGCAGATGGGTTCCAAGCATGGGGAGATGGGACAGCGGCCAGAGACACTAATCTGTACCGATCCGCAGCAAACACCCTAGCAACAGACGATAATCTAGACGTTGGACAAGACATTACGGTTGGCGGAGACATTATCCACGCAAGCCAGTTAGATTTCATTGCTGGCGGGGCAGTAGGCGCATCGGTCATTGCATCTGGCCTATACATTCCCCCTGGAAAAACAGTCATGTTCGAGGGAACGAGTAACGACTCATCTGAAGTAATCCTTACCGCCGCAGACGCAACTGCCGACAGGACTATTACCCTGCCTGACTCTTCCGGAACAGTTGCGCTAACAAGCCAGCTTACGCCAGCAGGATCCGTGACTGCATGGCTAGGATCTAACGCAAGCGTTCCGTCCGGATGGCTAATGTGCGCTGGAGCGACAGTCTCCAGGTCAACCTACTCTGACCTGTTCTCTGTAATCGGCACTACGTTCGGGGCCGGAGACGGCAGCACAACGTTCGGATTGCCAAACCTAACCGGACACATGCTGGTAGGCGCAAGCGTGACGGCAGCAACCCAGACGGGAACAGAAGACGCGTACCTCAATGCCACGTGGGATCACGACCACAATGTCGATGTAGCCAGCACTACAACATCATCTGACTCCCACTCCCACACTGTTGACCCAATTGCTACAACGTCTGGAGGACCAAGCACTACGACAAGTCTTGCATATACTGGCGGTTCTACAAACACTGCATTTGCAAGCACGACTCACACGCACTCTACAAACATTGCGTCAACAACGTCGTCTAGCGACGCTCACACCCACACTGTAAACCCTGCCTCTGTTGGCTCAAGCGCAATGACTGTGTCCCCAACGCAAAAGAGGACACGGGTCAACTACATTATTAAGACTTGATGCTAAGCAAGTGCGCAGTATGCTCAAGCCCACTAGTCGACGTCATCAACCGAAAGATGACCGAAGGGATGTCCGATATCCGGATCAGCGCCTGGCTAAAGGCGGAGAACGCCTACATCAGCAGGATCACCCTAGGAAACCACAAGCGCCAGCACCTTACCGAAGAGCACATGAATGCTCGTAGGGAAGTAGCCAAGAAGGTGCAGCAGGCGGTAAAGATTGAGGCTACTAACAGCGACTTGGCCAAGCTTGTAAGCGGATACGTCTTCAAGATGGTTGAAAATGGGGATCTAGTTCCGACTCTGTCGGAGGGACTCCGGGCCCAGGAAATGCTGGACCGAAGAACTGAAAAGAACGCAGACCGTGGCCTGGCCATCGCAATGGCTGGAATCCTAGGTGGCGGATCATATACTCTGATCGCAGAGGAGGTAGACAATGAACAAGGAACTTAAGGCAGTACTGGCGTCCTGGGGGCGCTCGTTCCTAGCCGCAGTAGTCGCCCAGCTGATTGTGCTTGGGGATGGCGTTCTCGACCTTGACCGTGATGGCGTTCGCGCACTCGCGGCTGCAGGCCTTGCCGCTGTTCTACCGGTAGTCCTTCGCTGGCTTAATCCGAACGATGTTGCGTTCGGGAATAAAGGAGAATAACCATGGCAGCACCAAAGAAGAAGTCACCAAAGCAAAAGGCTAAGGCCTCGAGCAACGAATACGTTCCATATCCCGTTAATGATCGCGGTCGAGATGGAAAGCGAGTTTCCACTGGAGCTGTACGCTCAAAGAAGGTTGGTAACAAGATCACGACATACTCGCAGTCACGAGTAAGTCCACTTGAGCGTAAGAACACCACAAAGGTTACTACCTTGGGCAAGGGTGGCCGACGCGAAAACACGGTTACCTCTGGCAGCCGAACCTATGATATTCAAGAAAAACTGAATAAAGGTGGTACAGAGAACTACGGACGAACCACAAAGACCAAGGTACTGAGTGAAGTCCAGCACAACCGTGGTTCAGGAACTCGCAAGACAGGCGCAAAGAAGAAGGCCTACTGATGCCAGGCAAGAAGAAGATGCCAGCCTTCCTTATGAACATGTACGCCAAGAAGGGCGATAAAGGAAAGGCCAAGCCTAAGGGTAAGGCAGGAAAGGCCAAGCCTAAGGGTAAAGTTGGCCAGCGCACCGCAGCCCAGCGTGGCTAAGACTCCAGCCTGGACCCGCAAAGAGGGCAAGAGCCCCACGGGCGGGCTAAACGCTAAGGGGCGTGCCTCCTATAAGGGTGGCACGCTCAAGGCGCCGGTTAAGTCAGGCAACAATCCGCGTCGTGCGTCGTTCCTGGCCCGCATGGGTAACATGCCAGGGCCGGAGCGGGACTCCAAGGGGCGACCGACGCGTCTCCTGCTCTCACTTCAAGCGTGGGGAGCTAGCAGCAAGGCAGATGCCAAGGCCAAGGCTAAGGCAATCAGCTCTCGCAACAAGGGAAAGAAGAAGACTGCTTGAACATTAATGCTGAGATTGCCCAAGACTTGGCCAGAGGCAGGACCGACATCGGTTTCTTCGCCTCTCGCTGGCTAGGTGTCAATCTCAATCCGGGCCAACTGGCCTGGCTAGAAGGAATGGTTGCTCGCGATGAGACAGGATACAGGCCTAAATACCTGACCACTGTATGCAGCGCTGGTAACCGGGCCGGTAAGACTTTGGGGATGGCCGTTGGAGTCCTGCACTCTGCCACCTACAAGCTGGGGCTTCGCCCCCCGACTCAAGGCTCCGATGAGGATGCTGAGCGTTGGACTACCGAGCCTTACGAATGGTATCACATTGGCATCCAGCAGGAAACTGCGGAACTGGTGCATAGGGAATTGTCGATGCTCCTTCAGGGAGCTCACCCAGCCCAGAAAGGCAGGGGGTGCCCAATGGTGAAAGATATCGGACAGGTATACAACTTCGAGAAGAAGTATCGTGGGGAATACCTGTGGATTAAAGTTGACCCAATCTTCGGAGGGGCCAACATCCACTTTAGAACAACCCAGGACAAGGCTAAGGCACTCTTGGGCAAGGACATGAATGGCATCTCGTTCGACGAGGCGGCATTCGAGCCGCACCTTCTGATGATTTATCAAGAGGTCCTGAACCTTCGACGACTCTCGACCGGTGGACAGCTGCACTTTATCGGCACACCAACAGAGGGCATCAACGACTATGCTGACCTGTGGGAGCTGGGCAATCCAGATAACCCTAACAGAGACGAGCAGTTTATGAGCTTCCGTCTATCCACTAGGGCCAACGTTGGGTACGGGCTTAACTCATCAACGTTTGAATCTATCGTACGCCAACAGGCAGAGTACCTGATTGCGCAGAACATCGACGGGTTCTTCATCGAGTCTAGGGACGCCTACTTCAATGCCAACATGATTGACGATTGCTTCGTTGATTTCGAAGAGGAACTACCACCGGCTAAGGCCAGAAGGTACTCCCAGGGTGTAGACCCAGGGATCTCTTCGGACGCTACATGGGCAGTGACTATTGACTACACCGAACGAAACATGCTGGTAGGGGTTAGGTGCCGCCGGAAGGTTGGCAAGCAGACAATCCCAGCTGTGGTGAACATGGTACGAGAAGGTCACCTTCTCTACAACCAGGACGGTGCAGCATGCACGACTACTATTGACTCAACTGGATTCGGCGGAAAGCTTTTCCGACAGGAGTTCAGCATCATCAAGCCACTTAGAGACTACGACTTCGGTGGCACTAGGGCCAAGAAGCTAGAGCTTCTATCAGACCTAAAGGCCGTGATTGACAGAGGACAAGTCAAGTTCCCACGTAGGGGTGCTTGGATGGAGCTCCGGCGCCAGCTGCTGGGCTACAAACTAGACGACAAGAAGCTGGAGACTGATGCTGTAATGGCACTGGCGTTGTCGGTAAGGCACGCGACCAGGAATCCTTCGAACCCGGTAGAGAAGCCGGTGTTCAGCTATTTTGGGGAGATGACAAATGCCTAAAGACAAACTGAAGATTAGCTCAGGGTCTTTCGTGGATGGTAAGGAAGTTCCTTCCATGATCACGACTGACCCTAACGTCGTCACTAAGGCGAACATCGAAGGCATCAAGGCTGCCATTGCCACGGCTCGCAAAGAGATCCGCGGCCAGAAGACTAATAAAGTAGCGTCCTCCGGAACACCGGTTAAGACAGAGCTCAAGCCAGCTTCGACAAGTGGCCGCAAGCAGCGCGTAACCCCAAGCGCGATTGCCAACGGACGCTCGACTCGTGCCGGCTCTGGCCGTACCGTAAATGATGCCATTATCTCCGGCGGCAAGGTACGCACGTCTAAGATCAATCCTAAGTTTGACTCCCTAACGGCCCTAACTGCAGAGCAGAAGAAGGGAATGTCCCTAGCTAAGCAGCGACTAAACCAGCTCGGTGAGGTTGCTGAAGAGAACGAGGACTACCTGTTGGCCCTTGAGGCAATGAACCGCAAGCAGCTCGTGGAGCCAGAGCAGAACCGAATGCGCGCTCTGTATCGACGGTTCGACCACTACTACCATCCACAGACCTTCACCCTTGGCGGTGCAGACCACTGGGCAGAGGACCCAAGCGCACGACTGTCAGGACGGTCCCACGTATCAGTCAACGTACACGCTGCCTACGTGAACATCCCTGCAGGACTCCAGGCCGTTACCCCAGTTGTGAACTACGTTCCAACCGGACCAAGCGAGGAGGAGCGAACCCAGGCAGCTCGACGAGAGCGCCTATTCTACGCATGGTGGGACGCAAACAACTTCGACCTTAAGATGGAAGAGGCTTGTCTGCTCAAGGCGCTTTACGGAAACACAGCTGCCAAGATCTTCTGGGACCCAATTAAGAAGCTCCCACGCATTACAGTTGTAGACACCCCTGAGAACCTTTACCTTGGCTACGGCAGCTCTGACTACAGTCGAGTTGACTGGGCCCTGTACAGCTACGGCCTATCGCCGCAGGCTGTGCTCGAAGAGTGGGGCGTAGATGTCATCCCTGTAAACGATGGCAACAAGTGGTTCCCATACACATCTGCTAGCACGCATGACGACCCAATCGCTAGCATCTACCTAAATAGCTATCACCGAGACCCTATCCGCTACCAGACAGCATATGACCAGATGAAGATCGAAGTCATGGACTATTGGTACAAGCACCCTACCGCCCCAGGTAAGCCGCCACTCGTCTGCAACGCAGTCATTGTGGGTAACACTGTGGTCAAGCGCTCAGAGCACCCAGAGTTTGAGGGTGTAATTCCTTACGTCATGCTCCGGAACAGCATGATCCCAGGCAGCCCATACGGCAAGCCTGAACTGTACGACATCGAGCAGCTCCTCCGGGAGAAGGACGAGAAGATCACCGCCCAGGCGCAGATGATCCACTCAGTCGTTGGCGGTCAGATGTGGCAGCTCGTAGGCTCCGAGGCTCCGGATGAGGTCCCGGCCAACGCTATCCCAAAGCCAAACCAGGTCGCTACCCCTGGGGCCGGGAACCGAATCGAATCAATCAATCCGTTCATCCCTCAGTTCCAGGTTGAAGACTTCAACAAGCGCATCGACCGCGAGCTCGCAGTTGTCTCAGGACTTAACGAGTTGCTCCTTGGCCTTGCGCCATCCAGCGTACTCGGATCTAGCCGAGCTATTGCACAGCTCATGGCGAACTACGAAGCACGCATTGCGCCTAAGCGAAAGCTACTCTACTCCTGGGTTAAGGAAGTATGGGAGCAGTGCGCACGTGTGTGGGAGCTCAAGGACAAGGCGGTCTCCAACATCATCGAAGGTGAGTACACCATCGAGATCACCCCACCTGAGCTTACACCACGAGACACAATCGAGCTTGCCCAGACGGCAATCAACCTGGTCCAGAACCGACTCTGGTCTGCCGAGCGTGCGATGGATCGCATGGGCGTGACTGACCCTGAGGGCGAGAAGGACCTTATCCGAGATGAGCAGACAGACGCAACGCTCAACCCTGCAGCAGTGCAGACGATGGGCACGCTAGTCCAGATGTTCAACCAGATGCAGCAGCAGCCTCCTGAGGCCCTTGGTGCATCAGCCCAGCAGGCACAGAACAGCGCAATGGAGGCCATGGCCAGCATGAACCCTGGCGCTCCTGGCACTGAGATGCTGAACGGTCCAACGGAGCAGGGAAATCCACCGCAAGAGTCACTACCGCAGAACGCGCAGGGTGGCGGAGCGGACCTAATGTCAATGCTGCAATCAGCACAAGGTGAAGTACCACAGCAGGGAGGCCAATAAATGGCACGCAAGGGATCTTTCGGCAGGAGCGGCGGTAGCCAGAACCTATCGCTACTCATCTACTCTCTCCTAAAGGACCAGATGACTACGGACTTGCAGTCTGTCATCACGGCCTATGAGACTAACATGTCAGCTGGCCGGTACACAGCTCAGTACAATGGACAGAACGTTGACGGTAGGTTTGTGCTTGATTACTATCAGAAGATGCTTGCAGGTTTCCCACAAGGGTCAACTGAGTACGAGACGATTGCATCTCGCCTTCGAGCATTCGAGCAGCGCTATGAGAACGACATTCAAAACCTTGTTGTGAACGCAATGCAGAACGGGACCCAGATCGACTTCGGCCTCCTTGGAGACACGTTCTCAAACAAGGGTATTGCTGAAGTCACACTAAGCGACATGCAGGCCTGGGCGAATGAGCGCATTGCAATGCTGGAAGAGAATGGCCAGATTACAGAGGCAGACGCACTCAAGGGAACACTCTTCGTTGCAGAGTTCAACGTTGCCAGGGACGGCAAGGAAGCGGCATACTACCGTGGAGACATTACCGCTGGGCAGATGTCCAGCTGGCTAAACGGACAGCTTAAGGAAGCTCTTGCCGGAGGAATGACTAAGGACAGCAAGGCATACCGAGATATCCTTACACTTGCTGGACAGTATGCAAAGACAGCAAAGACAGAGGGGCAGAACAAGAACTTTGAATCCTATCAGGATCAGGTTTATGCTTTCCTTGATCCGCTTGAGCAGGTAGCTCGGCAGCTTCTTGAGAACTACAGCGGGGCCAATGGCCAGTTCAAGGAGAAAATTGCAGAGCTCGGCGCGAAGATGGACGGAGACTTCCCTGCCTTCTCCTTGCTCCAGGCTCTTGCTGCTGGGGACCAGAACGGCGACTATGCCGGAATCCTAAAAGACGTGATGGCAACATCCGATACCGGGGTTGGCGTAGACATTCAGGACCAGTTCGCGCAGGCCACTCTTGACGCAGCTCGTGGCCTTGCAGACCTAAACAACGGCGACCTGTCAGGAATCAGCGCTACGCAGAAACGAGTTCTGAGCGCATTCATCTGGAAGTACAAGAACGACATGACTACGTTTGTGGTCAACGCCGGCTCCAATATTGATGGCGGATACGCTGTCGGTACAGACAAGCTTACAGACGACCTTGGCGCAGCTGGAATGGTTCAGAAGTTTGACCCTGAGACAGGTAGAAACCTGATGATCGGTGGACAGCCAGACCTGGTATTCGGAGCATTCAAGGCCCTTAGGGACTCAACCGGCGGGGCCGGGCAGACAGGGTGGCTCAATGAGTTGGCCGATGGGTTCATCCCAGGCTCAGTGATTGACGGCAAAAAGTACGGTGGAGCCGATGGCAAGGTATCATTTGATGAACTTTCACAGGCAATTGTCGACGGCACCATTAGCGCCGAGCAATACCAAAACCTTCAAGATCAAATCACCATCTCATCTCAAAACTTGTACATGCCAAACCGAAGCACTGGCGGCGGAGTAGACGCAATCAGCGTCGTCAACGCAGCAATGAATGCGGTATACAACCAGGCACGTATCTCTATGGGTGACGTTATGGTCGTTCGCCCTAACGGCATGGTTGAGGTTACGGACAATCCGTTCAAGGGCGGCGGCGCAAGCCAGGCCATGCCTTACTACACAATGTACAAGGGCAAGCTTGTAACTGCCTACGCCCAGCCTGCTAAGATGTATCTGGACAGCACAGGCGCCGGTCCAGCCGAGTGGCCGCCAGCAGGATTCACGGTTGCAATCTACAAGACTCCAGGCAACACGCAGCTTTCGGATGAGTTCGGTGGCGGAAACTACATTGTAACCGTTAAGGGAAAGTTCAAGCAGCCAGACGGGTCCAGCATCGATCAGGTACGACAGGTTCCTTTGCGAGTTTGGACTGAGTACCTAGAGAAGAACGGCGTACCTACTGACGGGATTACGGACCTTGGTGATGGTACATTTGGAATGAAGATCACTGAGGGTATGGACGTTGGGGAAAAGATTGGTAACGGTCAGTTCCTTGAGGACATGTGGCTACGATCTAATTCTAGCTCAGTATGGACAATCCCTGACTCTTCTAATATGGACGAGTACGATACGTATAACACAGGTTCACTAAGCAGTGGGTCGACAACTCGGAAGCTTATTACTGATGCTTTCTCGGACAAGGACGGCATCATTGCTAGGGCTAAGGAGATCGCAGCAGCTCAGGGCAGAGACCTAAAGGGCCCTGACCTAATGGAAGCTGTTATGGCAAACTTCCCACCTATGTACGAAGGGGCAAATACTCTTCTTCTAACAGAGACTAGGAAGACGTCTAAGCCGTTCATGGACGCGTTCAATGCCGCGTTCCCAGAATACAAGATGGATAGCGGCGGCGGATTCGGCCTTCTGCCTACAGGCATTGACCTTAAGGGGTTCTTCATAAACCCACTCTTGAATTCTGCTGGGTCACTTGGTGCTTGGCCTGGGTCGACCGGGTTTAATGCCGGGCCAGCAGCAGGGTACACGCCATCCACTTCTATTAAGCCTCCTGCAACTATCACAACTGATTTTACGGATAGGGCTTTTAGAAACTTTAGAATGGGAGAACGGGAGAACACAAAGATTACCCCTCCTCCTACTGTAAAGGTTGAGACGACAATCAAGCCGCCTCCGGTCACGCCTATCAATACAACGATTAGGACAAGGGGTAGATAATGCCGTACGAGTACCGTCACAGCCAGGATCAGGTAACTCCTAGCCCAGCCGCAGATGGTTCTTTCCGTGTTGGGCTAGACATCGGGGCTCAGAAGGAGCCGAAGATTGATCCTAACGCCTCGTACCAGGAGCGTATTGCCGCACAGTTCGGTACTGCCGTTCAGACCGGAATGGGGGAAACAGTCAAGGTTGTATCAGGAGTTCCTGGAATTAAACCAGTCGCAGATGCAATCCAGGACAGCCCTCTTGGAGCTATCGGCGGAGCAGTACTTACCGGGCTAAGCGTACCAGGAAAGATTGTAGAGCACGCCGGGGCCAGGGCCAGGCTTCTGCTGTCGTCTAAGGATAGTATGCCAGACGACGTCAGGTGGATGCTTGATAGCGGCAGAGACTTCAACGAAGTTGCTAGCTACCTTGTTTCAACTGACCGCGGATTTGCTAACGACCGCACTGCAAACCTAGCTTTCCAGCTCTTGCTAGACCCGCTAAACCTTACTCCATTTGCACTGGCTAAGGTACGTATGCTTAAGCCTCTTGCCACTATCGCAGGAGGTGTGGCCGGAGCCAACATCGGGGGCGCCCTAGGCGGTGGAGCACTAGGGGTTGCAGGAGCTATCGCCGGAGCAGCATTAAGCCGCAGGAAGATTGGCCAGCTTATTAACAAGGCCGAAGAGCTAGACAATCTACGCGCTGCCGCTCGTCGAGGAGACGACATCAGTAAGATTGTTGGAACAGAGGCCAAGCTCCTAGAGTCTGGTAGCTCTACAGTCGACGACATTGTTCGCAAGCTGAATAGGCCAGTCGGCCTTGACCTAAAGGCAAAGGCCACATCAACACATGCACTTACAATCTCAGCTCAGAACGCAACGGCAAAGCTTGCATCTATCGAAGATGACTTGAACTCAGGCAGGATTACGTCTGAGGAGGCCGCCCTAGCAAAGAACCAGGCACTCGTAGAGCAGCGCACAGCTATGGGCGCAATCGAGAAGTCTAGGGCAGAAGGCACCTTGGCCGGTAGCACACTTATGGGGATGTACGACGCTATGGTCGGAGCTAAGGATCTTGCTACATACCCACTTAAGGCAATCGCCAGGGCCACAGAGATGCCAGCTGAGATGGGTATCGTTCGAGCTGCCGGCGGAAAAAACATCAACATGGTTGACACGGCAATGCAAAGGGTTCTTGGAACTACTGGCGTAGAGTCCTGGAGAGTATCTCTTGGCCACGGCCTAAGCCGAGTCCTCATTATGTCGGCAGAGAAGATCTTTGGATCAACCATTGACAACGCAGCCGCAGACATCGCAGCTCGCACCAACGAGGCAATCATTGCATCTCGCACTAACATTGGAGTTCAGCGTAGCATCGGCGGTGCAGCAGAGCTAACATCGCGCACCATTGCTGAAGACATGCTCGCGAAGGTACGAGACGCCGGTGAAGATCCACGCCTTGTATTCGGCACTGACGACATCGACCTGCTCACGCGACGAGTTTCTATTGCTCAGGCCGTTACCGGCAATGGCACTAGCAGCTCAGCACGTGCTGTGTCCGCACTCATCGAGGACATCCGAACTCCTAGCATTGAAGGAATGGCTCAGCGTTTGGCCATTACAGAAGGTGGGGCCGCGGCGAAGTACGCAGCGGTAGTGCAGGGCTCAGACGATATGTCCCCACTGTTCAAGGCCGAGAGGGCAATCTACCAGGAGCTAGACACAGTTACCCAAAGGAACGTCCCACTGATGCTGACCAGGGCGCAGGCCAAGATCATGTTCAGCAAGTTCTTCCGACCGTTTGCCGATGAGGCAGGCATTGCAGAATCCGATATCATCCTTAAAGAGAACGACCTATTCGACGAAGTGTTTAAGGATACCTACCTTCCAGACGGAAACGTCAAGAGCGTTGACGCTCAGGTCGACGCCGCTCGTAGGATGACACTCTTTGAAGCTACCGGATACGGCAAGGCCAACACGGGCCTAGCAAATATGCAGATTAGAATCAACGATGAGATCGAGCGACTTAAGAAGTTGGTCAAGCTTGGGGACGCTACAGCTGACGACCGCGAACTACTTCGCTCTCTGACCGACGCATTCGACGTACCTTTGACACTAGTCACTAAGGGTTCATCCACACTGGCAGGCGTGAAGGCGTTCATCAGAATTAAGAACAAGATGCACTATGCCCTCAAATCACTTGAGCGCACAGGCGTGCTTAACCCACACCATCCTGAGCTCTACACTGACGACTTCACATACCTAGCCAGGTCGGTAAGCCAGGATCTTGAAGACTCAATCCGGGCCGGAGAGATGCTTTCAGAGGAAGACATCCGTGCCGTTACCAGGTTCATCAACCGAATCTCTGACACCTCCTCAGTTAAGACACTTGAGGATGTCAACCGCGTCTTCGTGGAAGTCGTGCGAGATAGGTTTGACGACATCCGGGCGGCGTTCCCTGGGTACACATCTCCGAGAGCAGAGGGCGTTTACGGAGACGTAGTATCAGTATCTGAAGTTCTTGAGCAGATGATGAACGAGGGCGTACACATGTCCCCACTTACATTTGGGGAGCAGTCCTCTGTTCGAGACGTTATTGGTCGCGCACTTGGGCACGGAGGGCTTAAGACATACGAGCAGATTACTGCCGGTGGGTACCAGCTTGCTCGTGCCCCTAAGACGAACATCATCAGCCGAGTACGTCGATTCAACGATCCAAAGACCGGAGAGGTCATCTACTCACGGCACATCATGCCGTTCGTTGACATGACGTCTCCTCTTATTAATAACCTAGTACCAAGGGTTGACCGCTATACTGCTAACTGGTTCCAGCATACGTATGCAAACTTGTTCAATCCAATTACTCAGAATCGTTTGACCAACTCAGTGTTCATCCGCATGGGGGCTGTGCTATCTAAGGCCGGCGCCAGCCAGGACGAGACTGAGCGCGTGATGGATGAGCTGCTGCAAGCGTCTCTCGACGGCAAGGTTGGGGCAAGGGGACTTGAGGGCAAGGTAATCGAGCAGGCATTCAAGCGTGCGTTTGACGGCACTAGCCCGGGCAGGTACGAGGCGTTCAAGGCTACATGGGCAAGCCTGTCAAGCCGACCGGGAATGGTACCAACTAGAGACCTCTACTTCGATCCGACCAAGGCAGTCATGATCGCTTTCCGATCAGAGAAAGAACTTGTTGGGCTTACACAGAACTTTACAGGAAACGTAAAGATTGCAATCCCTGGTATCGCTCAGCTTACTGATCGCTTCTGGCCTGCTATTAAGTACAGCAAAAACCCATTCTTCTACACCCAGGAACTTCTGGAGTCACCAACTCTTAACGCGCTCAACGGAGTTAGCTCCAAGGTTCTGAGCTCCATCATGGAAGACGGTCGCAAGGTAAGCATTACATCTGCAGAGCTTAACCAGCTCGCAGGCCTTGGGCCTGAGACCAAGATGCTTGTTGACCACGTCAGCTACACGTCTATCTTCCGAGAGAAGGCTTGGCAGTCTGCCCTAGGAACAGAAGCTACCAGGGTTGGCAGGCTTAGCGAGTGGCTATCCGGCGACAAGTGGGAGTGGCTATCCGATACCAAGAGAGAGCAGCGCAACATGATGGTGTCTGAAATCACCGCTCGTGATTTTGTCAGCACTCTGGCTAAGGAGGACCCACAAGCATACTCAATGCTAGTAGACCATTACGGAACTACCAACAATAGGTCACTTATGATCATGTATCTGCATGACCGGAAGATGCAATCGAAGGTAACCGGACTTGTAGACGCAGCAAATAGGACTCGCCCATTTGCTTTCGGATGGGCAGTTATCCCTGACAAGAATGGTATCGGGCTTAATGAAGCCGCACTGAAGATGGGCATTGACCAGGACATGGTTGAACTGTTTGGCGGAAACAGAACATACGAAGGTGCACAGTTGGTAGCTGACAGGATTGACGAAACAATCTCCCACCTAATGCACAATGGGTATGACATTCGTAGGTTCCGACCGCAGCTTGAGCGACTGCGCACCGCAGCTCAACGAGTTGGACGAAGAAACCTTAGGGCCGCGCCTGTCTCAGTTGACGAGTTTGGAGTTGCCATCCCTGAGAGCGAAATCATTTCTGAAGCAAGATGGGCAAAGGATGCCCCGGTAAACGTACAAGAGCTGGTGGTCACTGACTCAGGCAAGATCGTTGAAGGCACCAATGCAACCGTGCTCGATCCAATTGACGACTTCAATGAGGCGCTCGAAGATGTAAAGAAGACGTTCGCTTCGGTTGAGCAGGACCGGCTTAAGGCTGTAGTCAAGCGTGACGTTGTTGCTGAGATGCTTGCTCAGATCCACGGTACCACCCCTTCGTTTGAGCACATGCGTATTGCAGAAGCTATGGCTCTTGGCCATACGTATGGAGAGCACCTTACTACCCTGTCCATGCGACTGGACGACATCATCGACGAGGCAGGTGGCATTGTCGTAACTGACTACCGTCAGTTTGCTGGCGGTCGCACCATGCTTTCATCAGACATCCAGGACCCAGCTAAGATGAAGCAGTTAGTGTCAGATCTTCTCAATGGACAGAGCGGTCCTCAGTTTGTACGTGAACTACGCAATGCAAACTACCAGCTTATTACCCGGCACGCCGGCGAGGAGAAAGTATTCCGAGCATTCCAATACGTGCACGGTAAGGCACTTGAGGAAGCGAACCGGATTCACTACTTCAATCCAGACCGAAGTTTCTTTGAGCGCACCATTAACCATCCGGTGCTTGGAGTATACCCATACTCCTACATGTTCCACAAGATTCTTCCAGAGGCTGTCAAGTTTCTATTCTATAAACCATTTGGCGTAATTGCACCTGGCGCTGGGTATGCAGCCTATGCAGATGTACGCAACTATGTATCTAATGAGCTCGAGAACAACTGGGCACTTAGGGACAAGCTGAAGGCGGCGCCTGACGTTGTGAACCTACTTACCCAGCTATTCCCGGGTCTGCCGAGCGACATTACGGCAGGAGTATCTAAGTTCGTATCGAGGCCACTGAAGAACATGACCGTTCAAAACCAACCTGGTGCTAGCGGATATACCCTTCAGAACTTCACTACGGATCAGATTGGGTCGATCACCAACACTGGCGTTCTCGGGTTTGCCCAGAGCAGCGTACGTGCCATTGATCAGCTCGGTCTATTGTTGGGCCCATCAAAGGGCGTAAGAGTACAGGCACCTTATGGGGAATCCCAAGAGGTTGACCTAACAAGATAGGAGTACACGCATGGACGAAGTCGTGTTGAACGACCAGGACCAGTCGCAGGTAGAGCCTGCCACTGACCAGGATAACGACATCACCACTTGGAAGAAGCGTTTGGCTGGTAAGGACCAGGCACTGACGGCTACCAAGAAGCAGCTTGATGATATCAAGTCTGAATACGAAAAGGTTCAAGCTTGGAAGCTTCAGATGGAAGAGGCCAGCCTGACTGAGTTCGAGAGGGCTCAGAACAAAATTGCAAAGCTTGAGCAGGAGCTCAAGGCTACTCGGGAGTCCGAGACGAAGTCCCGTCTTGCAAAAGAATTTCCAACGTACGTTCAATGGGCTGAGAAGTCAGCGAGCCTGTCCGATGAAGACCGGGCCCGTGAGTTTGAGGCACTGATGAAGTCCGGTGGAAAGCAGGACGAGCAGTTCGTAGATCCAAATAAGCCGGCAAAGGCTCAGCCTACAGCCGGGAAGAATCGCTCTACCGCCGAGATTGTTAAGGACATCGCTGCCCTTGGCAACCCTTGGGGTGAGTAA
>Ga0222713_10000549_pt1 | contig 42531 bp, 40 predicted proteins | sample C33_649DmetaG_FD_165061 | JGI IMG/M metagenome (GOLD analysis project Ga0222713, IMG submission 165061) | Estuarine water microbial communities from San Francisco Bay, California, United States - C33_649D | ecosystem: Environmental > Aquatic > Marine > Unclassified | place: USA: California... | reverse complement strand
AACCTTGTTCTCCTTGTGCTCCTTGAGGTCCTTGAGAACCTTGTACTCCTTGTGCTCCTGTAGAACCCTGTACTCCTTGAGAACCTTGTTCTCCTTGTGCTCCTTGAGGTCCTTGATTTCCAATAGCAATAACAGTTGTTCCTATTCCTACTCCACCAGTGTCTTGGCGAATAAAAACTTTACCATCATAGTGGTTAATAGCTATTTCTCCAAGACCTAATTGTTCATTCGTTGGTACTTTTCCTTGAACAGTAGATCTTTTAACTCTTATGATAGGATCAGCCATTTATTCGCATTGTGGTAGGAACCGTAGAACTCTTATATAAGAGTTTTTATTATTTATGAGAAATCGTCTTCTGTCTTTGTTCCTCTTTTTGGTTTCCGTAACTTTTCTAACTCAACACTCAAAGCATTTACATTTGCAGTGAGTGTTTCTACTTGAGTTTCTAATACAATGTTTCTATTGAACAAGTCAAATGCTTTTTGTTGATATTTTGCAAGAACTGCTTTCAAGTCATCTTCAGACATAAAAAAAGAGGAGATAAACTCCTCTTATTTAGAACTTATGATTTAGTTATCAAAATGTTCCCGCATCAACGGTAATATTCTCAAGGAATCTTTCAGATCCTGTGCAGGAAATAACTTGTGACTGACCTGCACAATCATTGACCCATAATGAACCAATTTCAATAGGAGCAAATGTAGTAACAGTCAGTTGTGGTGTATTTACATTAGTTCCATTAGTGTCAGAAGCAAGGACACTTGCAAACTTGAATCTGCTATCTCCGTGTTCCCAGATAAATGCAGATTTCTTCGCAGCATCTGTATAATAATTAAAGAGAACGCCAAGGTCCCAAGTAGTAGCAGACCCAGGAGCAGAACCATCAACAACACCAAGTTCAACAGTTCTATCCTCTACTGTCATAGAGGTTGTGTTGACTTGAGTTGTGTTACCATTAACGTAGAGATTACCACCAACAGTCAGGTCATCAGCAATAGTAACATCATTTGCTACAATCGTAATCGCAGTTGCACCAGTGTTTGATGATTGAATGGTTCCAGCTCTGAGCGTTGGGGCACTTAAGGAAGTTCCAACAACAACTGCATCAGGAAGACCAACGGTGATTGTTTGACCTGAAGCAGAAGTTTCAATCTCACTTGCAGTTCCTGCAACCGTAAGAGTTTGTGTTGTATTAACAGTTCCAGTTCCACTATCGCCTGCTATTCCAATATCAGCAGCATTTACATAATCAATAACCGCAGATGAAGTTGGAACAGAAGAAGTTGAGGTTCCTGTAGATACTGATGAAGAGAACTGAGTGATACCAACACCAGTTCCTATAGTTGTGATACCAGTGATTACAAGATTTCTTGCAAATGTTGCATCAAGATCACTAAAAGTTAATGTATCGTTTGCATTTGTAGAACTTCTATAATTATTTGCAATTACCTTTCCTTGGAATGCAACGTTTCCAGAGGTATCGTACATATACATTGCACGAGTACCATTTGCAGAAGCAAGATAACCACTACCAGCAATTAAGTCACCACCTGTTTTTACATTTCCAGATGTTGCCGAAAGTGTGAGTGCAACAGTTCCATCAGATGCCTGAATGTCATTTCCAGTGACTTTGATATCACCAGAGAAAGTAGTTAATGTGTTTGAAGTGAGAGTAATATTGGTATTTCCATCACTTGCTTTAATATCATTACCACCAATTTGAATGTCACCATTAAATGTTACATTACCCGTACTATTTGCAAGGGTCATTGCAGTTGTTGTATCTGCTGCTTTTATAGTACCAGCGACTACATCACCAATAAATTGAGATGCGAATAAATTATTAGATGATGGATTGTAATAGATGCCAGCATCAACACGCATCGTAGCACCAGTGGTGCTAGTGGCATTATCAGTGAATACTAAATGATAGTTAGTATTAGTCCCAGTTGCGGTTGTATCGACAGTGGTTGCTCTGGTTGCTGTTGAAATAGTACCAGTTAGAGAACCAGTAATATTTGTTGCGGAAATATTTGTAAAGTTACCTGTTGTAGCACTAATTGTGGTATCAGTCATTGTGATACCAGAACCAACAGCAAGGCGAACTCCATTCGCCATCGTTGTGGTTCCGATTGCAACGCCATAGTTAAAAGCAAATGCATCAGTGCCAAATCCAAGAGTTCCTGCGTGGAACCACATCATCTGCTTGTAAGTATCTGGAAGTGTATTAATTCCAGATGCAGAGAATGGAACTAATGGACTTCCAACCGTTGATGCAATTGCAACACCAGCGTGATTTGCAGTATCGTCATTAGGTGATGTTGCTGTAGTATATCCAAGAATAATATCCTTGTTTTGAATGAAAACGTCTTGACCTAATAATGTAACAGTGGTTCCACCGATTGATAGATTACCATCAACATTTAAATTACCAGTAATATCAACATTTCCACTATAGAAAGCATTTCTCCACCTTTTTCCTGTCAGACCTAAATCATAAGTATTGGTTGCATTAGGAACAAGATTGGATACAAACTCACCAGCAACACTGATATTATCAGTATCACTATCACCAAGATTGAGTTGGCCACCATAGAAAGTAGCAGTTCCAATAAAATATGACTCACCTACAACAGAGAGACCTGCACCAACAGTTACGTTCTTATTAACTCCAAGACCGCCACCAATCTGTACTGCACCAGTATTAGGATCTCCAAGTGTATTGTCAGTAGTATTAGAGAACGTAGTGATTCCAGAAAAATCACTATTTACATTTACGTCAAGAAAATCTCCGCCGATTGTGGTAATTCCACTAAATACTGCGTTTAATGAACCACTTGACCAAGAAAGATTACCGCTGCCATCATTAGTAAGAACGGTTTGATTTCCGCCTTGAGTTCCTGGAAGTGTATAAGTTACATTACCACCAAGAGTATCTGGTGACTTGATAGCAACATAATTGCTTCCGTTTTTATCAACTAACTTCAATTTTAATGAGTTAGTTCCATCTTCTCTTCCCCAGTAACGGTGGGAACCGAAGAATTTGTTGTTTGCTACAGAGGTATCAATACCAATAAAGAAATCAAAGTTGTTTAACGAAATTGCTGGTTCACCTGGACGGAGTGCAGGTACGGTTCCTGCTACCCCTGCATTACCTCTCTTAAACTGAAGTACTGGTGCAGGCATCTTCTTATGACTATTTGATTATAATAGTATTTAGAATATTAAAAACCACCCGCATCTAGGTCAATACGATCATCAAGATCAATATCAACACGATCTAGGAATGCAGTTGCATAACCAACAAGTCCTGGTTGTGTTGTTTCAGTTGCTGCAGCAGCGTTGAGAACTGTGTCTGGATTTACATCTTTCCATTTTCCAGATGCTGCATCAAACATTAATACATATTTGTCATTATTACCACTGATTTCTACGTCTGTAAGTTCGTTAAGATTCTGTGGCATAATTTCTACTTGAGTAACAAGAGTTGTTTTATAATTAGATGGTTGAGAAATTTTAGCAGAGTAATTATTACCAGAAGAAAAAGTAACTTTATAAGTCATACGGATGCACTCTCTTCTACGATTGCAGTTCCTTTAATGACTTTTGTTTTCTTTCCACCTATTGTAAGAACAACATCAAAATAATTTCTTCCTGCTTTGAGATTTGCAGTTTGAGTTGCAGTCAGTGTAAGTTTAATGGTTCCAGTTCCTGCAGTGATTGTCTTTGAAAACTCTTCACCTGCTGTTGCATCGGGATACTTACGAATTGATGCATAAGTGGTTGTTAGACCAGTTAGTACTGATGCAGACTGGTCAGGATCAAACAGACTAAAAGTTGCTTCAAAATCAGTTCCTTTCTCAATCACTATATTTGTAACTTCAGCAACTGCCATTTTTCTTTAGGATTTTTAAGTATTTATTGTATTAATTGCCTCTATCAAATGCAAAATGTGATCTTTCTCCATCAGCGAGAACATAGTGAAAGAAAATCTGATGATAATACAATCCTTCTTTCTCTACTTTCTTGACATACCAAGTTTTTTTATATTCTTTTGGAAGTGGTTCTCTCCAATGTGGTCTTTCACATCCTTTATAAACCATTCCATCACCAGGATGAAGAATCACTGAACGATTTTCTCCTTTTTTAATAATCTCAGTTTTTTTATCATCACTATAAGTGTCCGGTGTTTTAATCCAGATGGGCCAAGGATTGCTGACATTACTGCTTACGTGAATGGTCACAGAAATTTCGCAAGCAGGACGGTCTGCGTGATTTGCTAATGCTTGTCCTGGATTATAAAACCTATCATAGTAATAAGTATTATAAAGTTTTTTACCAATTGCTTTCTCAAGTTTCATACGAATTTGAGAATGTGCAAATTTATAAGGTGGCCAATAGTATCTTGAAGTTGATCCTTCAACTTGATTTTCTACAGGACAATAGCTAAACTTGTCAATTTTTCCAAAATAATTGTATTGCCCTTTTTCTTTTGGTGGTTCACAATAAAGGTCTTGTGGATTCCATAGATTTCTTAAAACTAAGTATCCATCTCTATCAAATTGTTTATTATTTGTTGGTGATGTTCCAGAGTTGATTAATTCTTGCCAGTCAATTTGTTCTTGTACCATTTTTTCTGTCATTTTTACCTCACTTCCAACGTGGTCCAACTGTCCATCCAACAAGACTTTTACGAACACCTTTAGTTACTTTTTGAACTCTATGTTGTGAGCGAGAATCAAAAAGAATAATGGTTCCTCTTTGTCTTGGAGCAACATAAGGCTTTCCTGTTTCATCTAAGAATTGTAAGTTTCCACCCTCATAAGTATCTGGATCAGAAAGAAGCAAACTAAACGACAGTTTTCTTACTTTTTCACAATTCTCATTTACAAAGTCCTGAAGAATTTCTCCATCATGTCCACGGTTACCTCCCGATACTGGTTTGTAATGTGAAGAAAGTCCTGCATCATTATGCCAACCGTAATATTCACCTTTTCCATATACAGTATATTGAAGAGATTCTCCATCAATATTAGTTAGATCATATAAAAAGTTTTCACGATTTGCTCTCTGCACATAATGCCAAACAAATCCTGCAATCCAGTGAGTTGTTGGAACCCAGGCATTTCTTGCATTTCTTTTATCTTTATCTACAGTTCCAAAATCACCTTCACCAACTTTTGAATCTTGTAGTTGGCTATCAAAGTTATCTTTAAGATCTTCTTCAACAATATCGATAATATTATTAGGTATATTTGTAAAATACCAAATTGATTGATATGCCAATTCCAAACTCCTTATAATCTATTCAGAGATATTATATATTACTATAGTTTTAATGTCAATTATTGGTTACTTATCCTAAAATCCAATTTTGATTTTCTTCATTCCAATAATACTCTCCAGACATAGATTCAACTACTTCTGGTGGATATTCTGGCATTGGCAATGGTGGTTCCCAAGTTTTATTTTCGCGATTTAGTGTCCAAGAAGGAAATGGTTGTGGAGGTAAAAATGCATCCAAGTCTTCATCATAAAAATATCCTAGACCAGCATATGTACCGCGAATATTGTTGTTGTAACTCGTTTGAACCCATCTTCTATGTTCTCCATGATTCATATGAAGATGCCATATTCCTGCTTCTTCTTCAGTTTTTCCATGAACCATAATTTCTTTTAAGTAATCGTTAGGTATATAAGTTACGTAAATTACCTCATTATTTTCATTTAGTTCTGCAAAATGTGCCATTTTAATTTCCTCCAATTTATATTGTATATCTAAAAATTATAATACCAGATCCACCATTTCCTGCTGTTTGACCTGCCGGAGAACCTATTGGTGCTCCGCCACCTCCCCCACCACCTGTTCCAGCATCACTTGGTTCTGCTCTTTTTGCTCCACCAGGATATCTTGTTGGATTGTAAAGTTGAATATAAACTCCACCGCCATATCCAGGACCTTCATAACTTCCGCCATCATAAGCACCATTTCCTCCAAAAAATCCACCACCGCCGCCACCACCACCAACGGCACCGACGCCGTATATAGCAGCTCCAGCAAATACTGGTTGTGGAACGGCAGCACCACCAAAACCACCTCTTCCAACAGTTCCATAAGGAGAAGGTGTAGTAAAACCACCGCCTCCTCCGCCACCAGGACTAGCGCCACCGCCACCACCGCCTGCTCTTTGATTTAGAATTGCTTGTGGAGTCGGTTGTGGAGAAATTCCACTTCCTAGACCATTTCCACCAGGATTTGCCCAATCTGCAGACTGTCCCACTCCATTTATATCTGGAGCACCTGTTCCTCCGATGTTTGGTAAAGTAGGATCACCAGATCCAGATGTAGCACCACCACCACCAGATCCTTGCCCAACACTTCCAACTTGGTTTCCTGGAGTTCCATTTCTAGCACCTGTAGAGCTACTTCCTCCACCACCTCCTCCACCTGCATAAAAACCTGTTGGTGTAAACGGTGTGAGAGAAATAGATCCAACACTTCCCTGAGAGGTATTAACGGATGCTCCTGCACCTCCACCACCAACGCTTACGGGATATGTTCCAATTAAATTTCCATTTCTACTTCCACCCCAAACTTGACCGCCGCCACCGCCACCAGTTCCATTGTATCCTGACGTTACACCACCACCGCCCCCACCACCTACAACAACAAATTCTATTGTACTACTGGGGTTTGTTGAATTTCTTGATACTGTAAAAGTTCCTGGACCATAAAAAATATGATATCTATATCCACCAACATCTTTTACTGTTGCGCCAGTTGAAGATGCCAAATATCCCAAAAATTTTCCATAAAAATCAGAATAAGATATTTGTGAATTAGTTGTTGGTTTCCCTGCAAGAGATCTTTCAGATGGTCCATTTAAGGGAAAAGCAGTAGTTGATGGTCTTCCCAATTCGCCATTAATTGCACTCGCGGCCATTGGACCAGAACCAGGTAATACCATATCAATTCTCTCCTAATTTTTCTTTAAGAATTTTAACTTCCTCTCTAAGTTCTTTAATAGATTCAATTAAAAGTGGTATCAATTTGTCATAGTATATAGTTTTATATTGTTCATCAATTGGTGCTCCAGTTACGATTTCTGGTAGAATTTTTTCTACTTCTTGAGCACTAACACCAACTTCTCTTTTTACTTTATAACCAAGTTTTTGTGCAACTTCATTTGCTTCATAATAAAATCCATTGAGACTACATACTTTTTCAAGAGCATTCTCAATATTACCTAATTTTGTTTTTAGACGATCATCAGAATAATATGCCGTGATATTTGAGGTTGCTCTAATCTCTCCAGCAGTTCCTGATGCGTTAGTACCAACTCCAAAAGAATTAACTCTATAATTATTACTAATATTTAATGCGTCTGCTGTACCTGCTGTTGTAGCATTGGTAGCAGTGTCTGCATTACCAAAAAGAGCTCCAGAAAACGTACCACAAGTAAGTGTATTTGTTGAAGGATTATAAGTAAAAGTTGCTGTAGAATCTTGAAGCAACCCATAGTTTCCAGTGGTAGAGACGGTTGTATTCGCAAAAGGAACCTTAAATGCAGATGCAGTTGTAGAAGCAGTAAGAGTTACATTAGTTGCATTTGTTGCTGTACCAGAAATACTTGCTCCTAAAATATTTGTAGACGCATTATATGTTAATCCAGCATCAGTTTTAAGTGGTTGATTTCCTGTTGCTGCTTCTGAAAATATTACAAAATTACTAGTCGAAGCTCCAGAAGTAAGATTAACATTTGTTGCATTGGTTGCAGTTCCACTTAATGTTGCAGTAATTGTACCTGCACTGAAGTTACCAGAACTATCACGAGCAACAATATTTGATGTTCCTGCACTGTAGGTATTGGAAGCACTTATGTTAAGAGTTCTTGCAGTGGAACCATTATAAGTGGTTCCTGCAGTGTAAGATAGATAAGTTCCAAGACTTAGTGCATTTAAATCACTTCCTAAAGAAACTCCAGAAATCGTAGAGTTTGCAAGTTTTGAGTTTGCAATTGCTGCCGTTGCGGAAATATCAGCATTTACAAGTGAATTGGTAAGACTTAATTTACCATATGTAATTCCAGCACCGACAGCAATATCAGCATTTACAAGTGAATTGGTAAGACTTAATTTACCATATGTAATTCCAGCACCGACAGCAATATCAGCATTTACAATACTCGAATTTGCAATCATTCCTGATGTAATTGTTCCAACATCAGCAGTGGTTACGACAGTTCCTATTCCAGAAATTGCAGGAAGAAGAATAGTTCCTGATGCAACCAGTTGTGCAGATAAAGTTGTAATTCCAGAAGTTGATCCCGAAATTTGCAAACCAGTACCATTGATTACTGGACTTTGTAGTGTTTTATTTGTTAAAGTTTGACTATCTGATGAACCAACAAAGTCTCCAACAGGTGGAGTTCTTCCTTGAATAAGGTCAGCATTTAAGTTTGTAACAAGTGTAGTTGAGTTGACTGTGAGTGGTGCAGTGCCAGAAGAAACAGTCGATACAAATCTAGATGCTGTTACAATTCCAGAAGTAATTGTTCCAGCAGAAGTAATTATTCCAGTTGCTGATATATCACCACTAACAGTAAGTTTTTCTGTTGGATTTGTTGTTCCTATACCAACATTAGAAAGTGTATGAATACCTGAAGAATTAAAAATCCATCCATCTACAACAATAGCAGTAACATTATTAAGTGTTGAACCATCTCCATAAAATTTAGTGGCAGTTACTATTCCAGTAATATTAGTATTTCCACTAATATCGACATTTCCATTTAGATTAGTATTACCAACAACTGTTAGTTTATGAGATGCATTTGTGGTTCCTATTCCAACATAAGGAGTCGCAGTCGTTGCAATTCCAACGGTCTTCGTGGCGTCGTCAATGTATATAAAAGAACCAAATTGAGATAGTTCTCTGTTCCTTATGCTCATTGCTTTCTCCTTATATTTTTATTTATTAAACAGCAACAGTACTGAGAGTACCGAAGTCATCAACAATAAGACGATATTGAGTTCCATTTGGTGATGTAAGAATAACACCGTGAGCAGTGCTAACACCAACAGAAATATCACCACCACGAACAGTTAGTTTTGATGATGCATTTGTGGTTCCAATACCAATATTTCCAGAAGGTGGTATTACTATTGATGTCTGAACTGAAGATCCATCATATTGATTTAGTTTTATTGTTCCATAATTATTACCATCTCTTGATGTTATTGTGGTTTCGCTTCCATACTGAGCAAATAAACCATATCTATTGCTATTACTTGTACCATCCAAACACATTAGTTCCGCAGAGTATTCTATCGCACTGGAAATTACAAAAGATGAATTTAATATGGTAGTATGAATTCCGACACCACCTTGAACATTGACATCAGAGTTAAAAGTAGAAACACCAGAAACATTTAAAGTTTCAAGAGAAGTATTTCCTTTAACTGTAAGAGCACTTGTTGGATTTGTAGTTCCTATACCAACACTAGAAAGTGTATTAATTCCTACATCTGTTGTTTCCCACTGTGTAGATGTTACAGTAGAATTTATTGTTACATTGCCACTATTCTGATTTACAGCAATACCAGAACCAGCAGTAATATAAGTTACTCCAGCGCCCGCAAGAGTTTCTCCTCCAACACTAATCGTTGTTGCACTTATTGTTCCTGCAGCACCATCAATCGTAACACCAGATCCAACATTAATGGTATTGGAAGAACCATCAAGAGTAATGCTTGATGTTCCAATAGTAAGAATTCCAGTAACTCTTGCGTCACCCGTAACAATTAATTGAGTTGTTGCTCCACCAACAATAACATTTGTTGCGGTTATAATACCAACTTGAATATTTGGAGTTCCTGTAAGTCCTTGAGCAACTGTAGCAACTCCTGCAGTTGATGCATAAGTTGCTATTCCGGCAGATGCAACATAATCAGAAAGATATACTGTTACTCCATATCCAGAACCAACTGCTGTAACTGCTGCTCCAATAAAGTTAATTGAAGTAATTTGTAAAGGACTACCGACTGGAGATCCTTCCTCTAATACTGTAATACCTTGAATTGATGTTCCACCGATACCAATTCCAAATGGTGAATATGAAATAAATTCTACAGTCTCCCCACCAAAACAAGCATCATCTAAAACAACAGTAGCACCATTATTTGCTGTAAACTCATCACTTGATAGTTTAACACCATTAACATATACATCTAGCAATCCAACTGCGTATGTAGTATTAAAAGTAGTTGCTCCTACTCCCGCTGTTTGTAAATCTGAAGATCTAACAGTTGGTACAGCACCCCAAGTAACTCCTGCACCTGTAGAAACAAGATATTGACCTGCTGCACCAAAAGTACTTCCGGCACTAACTTTACCACCAATGATTAAATCAGTAACTGTAGAAATACCTGTAACTACAGAGTTTGTTGCACCAATTCCACCAACAACATGAAGATTGTATTTTGGATTAGTAGTAGCAATACCAACCTTATTTGATCCAGCATCAGCAAAAATAAGTTTTGTATCTACTTCTATGCCATTTTTAACAACAAAATTCTTTTGTACTGCCATTGGTGGAGAGCGCCAACCTTTTTACTTATTTATAAATATTATAAAACAGTCTAAAGAAATCATATGGCATCCGAAGTAAAAAGTGGAAATGGAAATTTTTCTTATACAAACTCCACTGGTAAAAATGTGAGAGTAATCATCAACTTTATGCAAGCAGTCAATGTAGGTGCAAATGCTGGTGGTATATCTATGAGTTGGAGCGGAGTAAATGGAACAGTAAGTGTAACCGCACCTTATGCACATTCACTTGGTAGAAACATAGCAGCACTTAACCAAATTCGTATTGAAAGACAGAATTTTAGCAACGCTGGTAATCTTGCTTATAGTTATTTTAACGTAACTGATATAGCGAATAAAGGTTATGGATTTGCAGCCCTAAATGGCGCTAACATGGTAGGTGTTGAAGGCCCTCTAGCGCAACAACAAAATATTGCATTGCCCACAGAAATAATGTTAGCACCAAATCAAAGTTTTAGTGCTGTCTGTGGGCCTTATAATATTGTGATAGTCAAAGAAGATGGAACCTGATTAGAGGTTCATTGCAAATCCTCTTGTTGTGAATGGTGGATATAAAGTTGCAGGTGTACTTGCAGAAATAGTAATTTCACCAGTATTTGCAGTTAACGAAATATTAGAACCCGCAGTTAGACTTCTAACACCAGTGTTAGAAATCGTAGCATTGGTGTTTCCACCACTTCCTGCTGTTTTAGTTATCTGAATACCACTTCCTGCTATTGTTTCTTCTCTTGTATCAGTATCTACTACTGTTCTCCAAGAAAGAACTCCTGCTCCATTTGTAGTTAGAACCTGATTATTGGTTCCATAAGATGTTGGAAGTGTGAAAGTAAGATTAGATGAAAGAGAACCAACCTGCAATCCAACATAGTTGCTTCTATCAGACTCATAGAGTCTTAAAGCACCTACAATAATTGTTGTTCCTGTAACATCCAATGCTGCTGCAGGAGTAACAGTTTTAATTCCTACATTTCCACTTACATCAATGACAAAAGGAGTAGTTTCATTTGTTGCATCGTCTATACGGACAATATTTCCAGATCCAGAAATAGATCTCATATACACCGCAGATTCATTATCAACAAGTATATCAACCTTTGCAGATGGAACTGTAGATGCAAATCCTACTTGACCTGTGCTGGTGAAGAAAAGTGAATCATTGGTTAAAGAAGATGAACCAAATCTCAACTTACCTAAAGTAGGATCATAGAATGCATTAGGAACTCCTGCAAATCCATCATTATTGTTCCATTGAAGTGAGTTGAAAGGTTCTCCTGGCGTTGTTCCTGCAGCAGAGACACCACCTGAAATTTGAATGGTTGCAATTCCAGATGCAGTATTACCAGAAACAGTAACTCCACCACCGACAAAATTTAGTTGAGTAAAGTTTCCAAGTAATGTATTCAATCCACCTGTTGAAACTGCTACTCTTGGATTTGCATTGAACGTGAGTGTGCTTACGCCAGTTACTGAATTATAATCTATTCCAAAAGTAAATCCAGTTGCAACAAGATTCAGTAAGGTAGAGAATCCAACATAATTTCCTGCAGACGCAATACCAACACCAGGAGCGCCAATAAATCCAAATGGTTCCCATTTGTTTTCTGTTACATAAGTCCATCCAGCAAACTCATTCTTGCTTGGTTCGGAGTTGAAAACAATATCGCCATAGTTTCCAGAAGTCGTTGGTTTTTCATTAGTAATACTAAACTTTCTAGAAATTTCTTCCTCACCTTGAATGAATAGTGAGTTTGCTTCAATATCAGCATTTGTGGTAACTTTGTTGTTAAAAACTACAGGACCATCAAATTCTGATACAATATTTTTATCTCTTCCACCTTCAACTCTTACAGAACCTTCAACAAATATTTTTTGAGTTTCTGTGATATTAACAATTTCATCTGCATTCTTCTCTCCAGTGTTTGTAGGAACTGGAGTATCAAAGGTTTCTTCTTTACCAGTTGCAGAATTAATTTTCTTATTACCAGCAAAGAAGTCACCATCACTATTCATACCAGTATAAACAACAATACCACCATCAGTTTTGGTAGATTGTGCTAAGAAAGTTTCTTCTTTAGTTAATACACGGTCTTGTTTATCTGGTAATGAAGTTGAGTAATTTCCTGGACCATAACCAAGATATTCAAAAGTATGTCCAGAAGCACGAATAATTGAGTTACGACGAAGTTCAACTGGAGTTACTTTAATCCTACGAACAACTGATCCCGAAATATGTTGCTGTCTTGGAGAACCTAGGATTGCTCTGAAAACGTTGACCGAATCTGATGAAACATTTTTTCTAACTCTAAAAATTTCATCATCTACAATTAAATAATCTCCAAACTTGAGACCAAGTGAAACAGCATTTGGAATAATTAGATAGTTGAAATCATCAGTATCCAAATTAGTTGTTATATTGATTGTATTTCCAATAGTGGTAGTGATACCTGCATATTGATAATCTAAACGACCAGAAGTATTTTCAATGTCTTTATCTAAATCTCCACCATAAGAAGTTAGAGTAGTGCGATATGCATATAAAGTTCCTGTTGCTGTTGTAGAAGTTGTTGCTCCAACACCAATATTAACAATTAAAGATGAAGTTCCAATAGAACTGTTCAGTTTTTTAACAATAAAGTCTCCGTTAAATACAGATTCGCTTGCATCACTAATTCGAATCTTATTATCAACTCTAAATCCGTGACTAGTTGTAAATCCAACAGTTGCAAGTCCAGTTACTGGATTATAAGTGAATGGAGAAATTCCTATTGTTTTTCCAGTGAAAACATATCCAGAAGAAGATGTTACAGTTGAACCAAGTCCTACTGTTGAGAAGTTTGAAATAGTTTCTGAAGAAACTACATTAATTTGTTTTGTACCTCCAGTATTAATTTCAGAAACTCTGTAAATTGTATTATAACCAGAATATGATGCAGAAGAAACACCGGAAATCTTAAGAGTATCTCCAATATTATCTGAGATAGATTCAACTCTTACAACACCAATAACGTGACTTGTAGTAGTTGCAACACCAACAACGGTAAGAGTATTTCCAATACCATATGCAGAACCACCATCAATAATCTGAACTCCAGTAATTGCACCTGCAGTAAGAGTAATTTTTGCAGTTGCATTTGATCCAGTAGTTGACCCCGCAAATCCCACCAATCTTGCATTGTAAAGATTACCAGTGAAACTACCGCTAGATCCATAGTTACTACCAGCACTTACAATACTAACAGTGGTGATACCAGAAAGTCCATGATCAACTGCAGTGTAAATGGTATGAGCAGTTCCAGTTGAAGATTGGATATTTGTAATACCATAACCAACTACAAAGGACTCTAATGTCTCTTTTGTAATACTCTTTTGTGGATCATTAACTACTACTTTTCCAATTATACCTGGAAGAGCATGTGAACTTGTTGCATCAGGATCAGAATCTGGGTTATCATTGTTTGCCTGAGGATATAGATTTTCAACTGGTTGTGCAAATGCCTGATCTCTAAATGGGGCAACTGTTGGATTATTTGAATAATTAATTAAGGTAAGATAATAAATACCATCTTGAATATTTGCAACGTATGGTTGGACTACTTGTGATCTATAAACTTGATAAGTCTTTGCATATCTCTTTCTTCTGAAGTATGGAAGAGTAGAAGTTCTATTAGATGTATCACTTGCAAATGTACCAAGTGGTGTTGTTGCAGTATAAGTAAATTCTTTCGCACTTGGAACTGAAGTTACCGTATAAGTTCCATTGTATCCAGAAGGAGATACATTGACGATTTCAACTTCTTCTCCAACTTTTAAATTATGTGGAAGTTCTGCACGAATTGTAACAGTGCCTGAAGAATAAGAAGCATCTGCAATAAACTTAGGATTTCTAAGTAAAGTTGAGTTTGAAATTGAACCAGAACTGTTGTAAAGTTGTGAAATTTCATCTGTACCAGTTCCTATAATATTGTTAGATTCTTGAAGAATAAATCCATCAGTTGGTGGTTTTGCAATCGTTGAAGAACCTTTTGGAAGAACATAACGAACTCGATAAAGAGTATCAATTAAACTTCTAGAATCTGGTTTACGTGTCACATAAGATCTTGTAGTTGCATTTCCAAGACCTGCAACTCCAGAAGAATTGATAGTTGTATAAATTTCATTATCCGCAGTGTCTACAGTAATATACCACTGACCACCAGTATCCCATTGAACTGGATGTCCAATGCTTCCTGGATTTTTATCAGAAACTCTACTTACAATACTTAAAGTACCACCTTTATTGTTAAGTGTAATTGCATTTGAAGAAACAGATCCATTAATTGCGTTACTTAAAGTTTTTGCAATTCGAATTTCGTCTGTACCAATTCCAGTTGAAGATTCTTTTGTAATTGCATAATAAACTTGATTTGCTTCTAATCCATCGGGAAGATGTCCATCATCTGCAATAATACGAATAGATTCTCCATTTAAGAATGAATGTGGTTCTGTTAACCTAAGAGTATTTGAATTGATACTGTTGATTCCTACTGGAGTTTTTAAAACAGTAAATACTTTTTCAGAAGAAGATTGTGTTAAATTGTAAGGGCCATAAGGCATTACAATTCTTGAAGAATATGATGTAAGTGCTCCACCAACAAAAGTTTGAATGTTTAATTGTTCATTTTGCTTTGCGCCAATATGATAACCATCAATCAATACTTTTGGTGGTGCATTTTGATCAGTTTCATCGTACAAATATAAACGAGAAGTTGTACCAGCACCTGCAGATTTTGATGTGGTAACTCCAACATCAATAGCACCAAATTCTACACTGATTTCAGTATTTTCAATTTCTTTTGGTGGAATGATATGTGTGATATATCCATAATCGTCTGGAGTAAATGCTTCTCTCTTAAATCCAGTTGCTACTAATGCTTTTGCACCAAAGTTGGAGTTTGAGTTATTAAGAGCAATATCACCACCATTCTCTGCTACAAAATGTTGAGCATATCCAATCGCGAAAACAGAAACTAACTGCAAGAATGAATCATTTGTTGCTTTAATATGAAAGTTCTCATATTCTGGTTTGAATCTTGATCTAGAATCTGTATTCAGATTAGTAAGTGAGTTTGAATATCTATATTCTCCTGTTCCAGTATCATATTTCGTAAATGCATTTTCATCTTTTTGAAGTCCAATACCAGTGTATTGTGCAACAACCATTGATTTAAATCCAGTTGCTTTATCGCCATCAGCAAGCAAACCACACATTCCATAAACAGAACGCACGGAGATGTTAAAGATATATGGAGATGCTGAAGTAACAGTATCGACAACTAGATTTAATGTTGAACCAGTAACACCTGGATTTGGATTTGTGGGTACATTTTGTACCTTATATGTAATTTGAGTGCTACTTGGTGCGGTATAGATTACATACTGACCATCATAACCAGCAGCACTTACTCCACTAATTTGAATTGGACTATCAACGCTTAGTCCTTCGATCGTATTTACAAGGTCTACTGTAATTGTAGTTGTAGCAGTGACTCCATCACCTGCACGGATGCTGCTAATACCTACAGAAGCACCTTTTGGACCTACAATACGATATTCATCAATAACTGGTTGAATATCTACAGTTCCATTGCCATAATCTGGAGCAATTTCTCTACCTGAAGAAGCACCATAAACTGCTGCAACTTTTTCATAATACATATCCAGGTCAGTTCTGGGTGTATCAATTTTTGTTCCTAAGTCGTCATTTAAAAAAGTATCATTGATATAAACACCATTTACACCATCTGCATACTCAAATCCTGCAAGTTTGTGGTGAGAGAAATTAGGAACAAAGAGATCTGGATTATAGTTCTTATAGCAATTTCCGTTTGGATCTGCATCTAAAATTGTAAATTGCCAGAAGTAACAAGCACCAGTTGTACGAAAAATAGCAGATCTTTCAATATTATCGTTTTCTGGATCTGGAACATATAATGGACGAATCTTAGTCTTACGAAGATCCATACCAACGATTGATGTTCCTCTTGGAACAATTATACCACCGTGAATAGAATTGAGTTTATATAAAGGATTATCTGGGTTAGTTATGTCAAATCTTGTGTCAATGTCCCATTGTGTAATATCAGTTAAACCAGTTAAACCACTCCTTGCAGCATAAGTCCCTGCACCTGTAGGAATATATCCAGGACGGTTATCTAAAATATGTTCTCCTGGATATAATACTATTGTAGTTTTATTAAATCTATCATTAGACAGTCCACGCTGATATGAAAATCTTGCTGCTTCAATCAGTGCTCTTTGAAGTGATCTAAATGGTCTTGTTAGACTATTTCCTGAGTTTTCGATACTGTCCGTCGAATCAAGACTATTTGGATCAACATAAAGAATTGTTCCTCTTGCCGACTTCAGAAAATTTTCGAGGCGTGAAAGACCCATCTTATTAATACTTATAGTTCCGTTATGAGTTATTTATTCACAAGAAAACCTCCTACAAGAGGAGGTTTTACAAGTCACACGGAAGGGGTTTGGTTAAGTATCGCCTTAAGTATTATACCACGATTCTTCTTTCCAAGTCAAGCGTTTTTGTAGTTGCTTATCAAATACCATTAAGTATCTATGTTTTCTGCTCCTTTCTTTCCACTCACCTTCAGAACCTTTTACTTTTCCGCGAGAGTGTTTAGTTCCGTCTGAATAGTAGAAATCTTTTTTTCGATCCGTGAGACCATAGTACTTAAAGTTGCAAGCGCGATAAATTGTACCAGAATGGTGATTTGAATCAGCATAAGAAAGGATTGCTTTAACTTCAGTATCTTTCCGAAGTTGTCTAATCGCTTTTGACACAAACCAAGAAGTGATGTTATATTCTCGTGACTGCGTACTAGGTTCGATGCAAAGTCTTGAAAGTTCGAAGAGTCCTTGTTGTTCATTACGATTTAATCCAAATGCTCCTTTTGCTATTTCTGGAACTGGGAGACCAGTAAAAATGCAAGCACCAAGACAGTTGCCAATTCTAAGGACATCTGTGAAAGTGTTTCTGTAAAGTCCGTAATTAAAACCAGATTTAAAATCTTTGGATTCATCTTTAAGATAATGGTGAGTATAAAGAAGGTCTTTGACTTCCTCCTTACTTACCTTATCTATAAAGAAATCTGATTTCATCTAAGTATTTTTACTCACTTTGTTTGCATTCTAACATATATTCCACTGTATTTGCTACATCATTCATAGCATCACGAAGGTGTGGTTGTTGTCCAGATTCTTGTTTGAGAATAGGTCTGGAATCATCAGTGAGAATCCAACGCCACTGCTTCATAGATTCACAATACCAAAGATTAATTTTCATGCTTGAAGTGCTCCAATTCAACCCAGTTAAGGAGTGTTTGGAATGCACTGATAGAGGCAGGAGTGCAGTTATCTTCCTTAAGTTTCTGAACATAATATTCAAGTGCTTCAATGACCATCTGACGGTCTTGTTGTGAAATAAGTGACATTGGAGTTATAGAACTCAGAGCCCCCGATCTGATTCGAACAGACGACCAACGGTTTACAAAACCGTTGCTCTACCACTGAGCTACAAGGGCATTAGTCAGCAGGTAACATTTCTGGATTTTCCAGTTCCAATTCATATAAAAGAGGATGACATTCTTCAAGCATTAAGTAGTATGATGCTTGATAAAGGTCTTCTGGTTCAAAACGTCTTTCGTTATCTGCTAATTTGATCAGTTCCAAATCGAATATTGATTCGTCTGGAAGGTCATCGAAAGTAAAAGGTATTTGATTTATGAAATACATTAGAACTATTTGAGTTCCGCGATTATACCAAACGTATCTGGTATCTATTCTGTATTTCATAGAATAGTCCTTTACTTTTGTTTATTTAGAGGTAGAACCTCATAGGGCGAGGGAGACTTGAACTCCCACGGGCATAAGCCCAACAGATTTTAAGTCTGGTGTGTCTACCGATTCCACCACCGCCCCAAAAAACTTACGCTTCGTAAGTAGTAGGATTATACTTCAAAAACTCAAAGAATGTCAACTTCATTTCTTTTTGTGACATTCCACAGTGCTTTGCTGCTTTGGGAAGATTCCACTTTGCGGAAAAGAGTGCTTCGTTTGCCTCTTTTACATTTTCGGGAGTGGTTTTGACTGGTTCCTCTTTGAGGTCTTTGTATGAAATTTTATAAACCATACTTTTCAAAAAAGTAATAAGGGCAATTTTTACCGGGAATTTTTTTGGACCAAAAATGGAACTTAAAGTGGATTTGCGTATGAGAGAGTCTCTTCATCCACCGTAGCACGAACGAACTCTAGGACATTCATAAATTCTTCTACCGTATCACAGGTCACTTGCTTTTCTGATCCTTCACTAGAATACAGATACACTGTACGCTTGATAGGATCTACCACGCAGCGTGAGAGGTACTCGTCTTGCATTCGGTCGTCCGTTGATTACCTAGGTATCATAGCAGATCCTTAAGTCTGGTGTCAAGCTCTTTAACTTTTGTTTCTAAAGTTTTAATATGTTCTTGCTGTTCTTTAATTGCTTCAATCAGTAATGCAGTAATGTTTCCATAAGCAACTGATTTTGTTCCACCATTTTCAGAAACTAATTCAGGAACAACTGCTTCAATTTCTTGAGCGATTACACCAATTTGATGATTTCCTTCAAGGTCAATCCTATCAAACTCAACACCTCTCATTTGAAGTACTTTTTCAAGAGAATTTGTAAGTGTCTTAATATTAGTTTTAAGTTTTATATCGGAAGTTTGAGTTACCGTACCAACTACTGTTAGTCCAGAAGTAGTAAATCTTGCTCTTTCGATTCCAGTTGCATATACACCAAATCCATTAGAGGGTGTAGATCCGCTTCTAATATTTCCTAAAGACCATACATTACCATACCAATCAAAGTTTAAAAGTTTAACCGGTTGATCCGTCGTATAAGAAGGTTGTGTAATATAAATTGAGTTTGATTCTATTGCTGTTGCTAGAGTTACTGTACCACTATTTGAAATATTTGTCGCACTCGCTGCATTACCACTAATATTGCCGCTGATTAGACTTCCACTTATAGAACCAGTAATATTACTTCCACTTATAGAACCACTTAATGTGGTTGCAGATACTACTCCAACTACATCAACAGTTCCCTTGAAGTATGCTGCTCTAGTTGATGTTATTCCAGTAAACTTTCCTAGAATACCAGCACCAGTTGTAGTACCATCAACACTCAAACGATATCTAATATCAGGTCTTGTACCAATAGCAGCAATATCCTCAACATAGAGACCCATTTGATATTGATCAAAATTATAGTCTCCGTGAGTACTAACTAAAGTTCCTGGGCAGTTGCTAGAACCAATGTCAAGTTCACCTTTTTGGTTTTTGAATCTATTGTTAAAAACTGAAAGAATAGGGTCTGGTTGAACCTTTGTATTTGCATTGCCATTGATGGTTGCCGTTACTGCACCAACACCAATTCCTTGGTTATGTCCAATAAAGGTTCTTCCTTCAAAATAATTTTTTACTTCAGCATCAATATAAACTCCCCATCTACCAGTGATATTATATGCAGTGTATCTACTTGTATTTCCATCAACACCAGCAGCACCTAAAGAAGAAGATCCAGTTTTACTTGTACCATCAGGTTCTTTACCATAATAGTAAGCATAAGAATACTCTGAAGTGTATTCCTTCGTTAGTTTATAATCTTCGGGTGAAGTTGGAGAAGAACCTTCATCAACATAATAGTGATATCCATAATATCCATATTCTCTATTAATTTTTGAAGGACCGATCCTTCTAACTTTAAAGGTATGTGCTATTCCAACAGTACCTGTATAAGTATGTGATTTATTAAGTGTATATGTTGTACCAGATTTAACTTTTATTCTTGTATTTCTTGGAATATATCCATTAGTTGCGGTTGCTGCCTTGTCATTATCATGTACTAAATCACCTTCATATACAACAGTATAATTACCACCGGCAACTCCATTACAACTTGTTGGTCTGGCATCAAATGTAATTATTACATTGGTAATTTTAGTTGGATCACTTCCACTAATTATTCCTGTAGCGATACCAACCTGAGTTCCAGGCCAGTTTGCTTCTGCCATTCTTGTTTCTTGTGGAGGCAGGAATGAATAATGTTTTAAATCTGTGATACCTGCAACTTCAAACATTCCACCATCAGTGGGTCTCCATAAGTCTGGTCTAGATAGAAAACTTGTGTAGGAGTCAATTGTACTTGCATAATTTGATCCACTATCAGTTCTTTCTTGACCAACATCACTTGCAATAACAGGTCGTGTGTCTATAGAAAAGAATTCATTGCCATTTACTTCCTCTGGTACGGGGAAAGATGGACCGGGTGATGGTTGGTCGTTGTTGTTATTATTAATTTGAAAAGTATCTGCTAAAAGATTTCGGATTTCATTTCTACCATTGATTGCAGAATACTCAATTGAATATGAGGATTCGCTTACAGAACCAACATCTTCAACTCCAGATCCAAAAGGAACATTAGAGGCAAAAGCAAAAGGTTCTGGAGGCAGTCCTGGTGGATCGTTTCCTTGAAATCCTACCGCACTCTTGGTTACATTTGAACCTGTGGGTGATGATTGCAAATCATCTGCAGGTGTGCTTAGTTGTGAATTTACTTCATCTGCCATTTTAAATTATCCCTTAACATCATAGTGGTATCCAGAAACAGAGTATTCATCATTGTTTCCAGGATAATCTGCTGGAGTACTTCCTTCATACTCAACAATTAATTTTTCACCATCAATTCTTTCAGCAATAATATGGTAAAAACAATCAATGGGCATTCCTCCCTTTGATTGAAGATAAACTTTATTTTCGTTCCATCTCTTGACAATAATGTCTTGATGCGCTCCAATTGGTTGTAAAGTAATTACAATAGTTTGGATATTTACAAAATCTTTCCAGTAACTTGGAAGATGTATCTCTGTATTATTTTTTACTCTACCTTTAATATAAACATCATTTGAAGGTCCTTCAATACAAGTATGTCTTAATCTCCATCCTTCTTTTGATGGATGTGGAATATCAAAATTTTTCTTTTTAGATAAGACATGACCACCACAATGAGATTTAACTTCTCCTTGTGCAGTGATGTTTCTTCCTGCTCTTATATTTCTTCCAGCAACAACATCAAGATTTACATCACAATTATCAAGAATTGCAGCATCTCCAATCACTGCAAGAGAATAAGGTGAATTATTAATTGCACCACAAGCAAGCAAAGCTCCTGGAAGCAAAGGAGTAGGTGAATCACTATTAACTAGTGGTCCAATCATCGTGGTAGCCCAGATGTTTGGAAATGCTTTGTCCCAACCTTCTAGATTTGGACCTTGCTGATAAGTTGCTCCATGAATAGAAAAAGGACCTCTTCCCAGAATTTCTGGTTTTGCTGGATCTTTTGTTACGTGAAGTTGACCATGAATCAACTCATAATCACTTGAACTTGCCATAAGGTTATATTGGTAATTCGGGTACTAATTGTTTTAAGTTTCCAAGTATAGGAAGAGAAGGTAGTTTGATAGCACTCATAGATGTCATTTTCTGAATGCTTCCACCATAAATCTTCATAATATTTATCGCACTCTGCATCATCTCTCCATCCGTGTATAAACTGAGAGATTCATTAGCGTTTACTGTAAACTTTTTAGTTTCTACGTTTACGCTTTCATTAGAAATAATATTGATAACACCTTTTGATGGATCAGGACCACGAGCAATCAAATCAATATTCTCTGCTTCCATTCTAATTCTTCCTTTTGTTTGAATTAGAATATCACTAGACTCTGCATTTATCCAAAATCCAACTTGATCCTTTGGAATATCATCTCCACATCCTACCTGATAACGTCCTCTGCAACGATGAGTCATCCATCGTTTTCTTGGTTCTGTTTGATCGATGGCAATATATTCAAGAGCTTCTTGTCCTTGAATCATTACTGAAGACTTAACTTGGTCAGGATGAATATGTCCAAAGGAAAGCATACCATCCTTTGTACCTGTTCTTTTTGTTTCGTAATTCTTAGATTTTGTCATCGTGGTACTCTATCAAACTTTGTTTTTGGTGCAATCTTTCCTACACAATCAACAACATTAACCAATTTAACTCCATCAGGAATATCAAAAAATGCTTGCTCATCAGTAATTGGAGTAGCACTTAATACTGGATATAGTTTTGCATTATAACCTGTTTGTGATTCAATTATAATCTCAGGAAGATCTGTATATCCACATCCTTTTGAAAGAACTTTGATGGATACGATTTCGCCTCTTTCATTTATTTGCAATTCAACTTGAGATCCATTTTCAGGAACAACTCTTGCAGTATCTCCAGGAACAAATCCAAATCCACCATCTTCAACATAAATATCATCCAAACACATCAAGACTTTATATGTAGTTCCTCCGGGAATTGGTTCGGGAGGAGCAGGTGGAATAGGAGGTACTGGTGGTACTGGAGGAATAGGAGGTACTGGTGGTACTGGAGGAATAGGAGGTACTGGAGGTACTGGTGGTACTGGAGGAATAGGAGGTACTGGAGGAATAACACGAGATCTATAAATTACAGCAACCTTTTGCTTTACAACTCCACCAGGTCCAGTAGCAGTTAAAGTATAAGTTGTTGTGCTTCCTATAGTTAAAGTTCTTTTACCTTCTTTAGTTACTATGCCAATTCCATTATCAATCTCTACACTGGTTGCATTAGTTACTTGCCATATTAAATCAAATTGTTCATTATCAGTTACCTCATATTTTGAGGACACAAAGTTCACAGAAGGTGGTCGTGCAGGATCTGGAACTGGTGGTTCTGGAGGTAAAGTTGGTACAAGAGAAATTGTAACAGTAGAAGTAACAGTTCCTCCTGGTCCAGAAGCAGTTAATTTATAAGTTGTTGTTTTTTCGACTTTAACTTTCTGAGAACTTGTTAAACGAAGATTATTTCCAATTTCTGTAATATTAACAGTAGTAACATTTTGAGTTGTCCAAAATAGAGTTACTTCTTCTGGAGAATTTATAAGATACTTAGATGCAGTAAATGTAACAAATGGAAGTCTTGGTGATGGATCATTAGGATCTGGAGCAGGATTAATTACTATACCATTTCCTCCTTTACTTCCATTAGGAGCAGAAAGATAACCTCTTCCAGGGGCAGTGATAATAACATCTTTTACTTCAAGTCCACCTTTTGTTCCAGTTTTTTCTCCTTCATATGGTTTTGTTCGAACAAATAATGTTCCTCCAGAACCATTTCCGCATTCATCAATTAATTGAGCAAATGGTGGTTTTAGATAATTAAATCCAGGATTGACGATATCAAAACCTATAACTGAACTTGAGTTAGGACTTACGATAGCATTTGCCATTGCTCCCATTCCCATGCCGCCAAAAAATTGAACCTTTGGAGGACCGCAAGGTTGAGGACCTGTTGGACAAGGTGCTGCAGTTGATGGCAAAGCATCAGGAATATTAAGAGCGTTTACTTCATTAATCAAAAGTTCTCTTTGATAACCATCACCATCTTGAAAATAAAACAGCATTGCTGGATTTTGTGCAGCAATACAATTTGCTTCACTTCGAGTCACATCATTAATTCTCATTCCATCTTTATCATAAAATGAAACACGAATTGGATCATTAGTTTTTCCATTAAAAACTTTTCTTTTTTTATTTTGCCTGTCTACACAGGAATCTCTATATTGATCTGCCATATTAGAATAATTGCAACTTACTAATTGCTTCTTGTCTTTGCGTGAGTGTTATATCACCATACCAATCAACTCCACCGCTATTAGCAGTATTTGTATCTAAAGTGGCAGGAGTTTGACTTGTTCCAACACCTTTACCAGATCCATATGATCCTGATTTTGATATTGCTGTTACTGAATCACCGGTATTTGCAGAAGTCTCGGATGCATCTCCAGAACGACTGATTTCATTTTGTGTTGGACACGCTTTGTCATCATCACACTTAAAGAAGTTTAGGATTCCCGTCACAAAATCAATTGCATTAAACAAACTATCTGCCAAATTTGTAATTGCTCCTACAGCAGATCCTAGGAAAGAATTTATTGCACCTATTGCGGCAGAAATTGGATCAGTAATTCCTTTAAGTAGATCTGCAAGAAAATCTTCAACGATGCACATAGGTCCATTGACATACTTATCAATCAGTCCTAACAATAAACTACCAACTGTTTTTGCAAGACCTCTTACTATTTTTGCAAAAGCACATGATAATCCATTAATTCCTTTACCTAATCCATCTAAAAATGATGGCATTTCTCCGGGAAACAAAAATGGAAGAACCTTTTTCACACCATTTTGAATTTGGTTCATTACCCAACCACGAACTCTTCCCATAATATTTTTTGCATAACCAGCAATATCTGTAGTAGCAATACTGACTATTTTCTTGATAGTCTTTCCAGGTTCTACATCTTCATTAATTAAAGCATCAACCGCAGAGTTTATATTTGAAAATCTTTTAATTGTTGATATTGCGTTCTGAAGATTTTTAATTGTCCTTTGAATTCCTTTAGTGTCACCATTGTCAGACTTACAAGGACTTGCTACTGAATATACTTTTCTAATATCATCCTTATACTGATAAGCAAATTTTGTGATCTCATCAAAATCAATTGATCGAGACTTATCAATTGCTGATTGTATAATACATTGTCCTTGTGGAGATAAAACGCCGCTTGTCATAATTTATTCTTCTATAGGTAAAGATCCGTTCTCTATTATGTATTGTTCTGTTTGTATTTCTTTAATAACTTCTTGATTAGTGACAACTTCTCCAACATTTCCAATTCCGATTCCTTGCGCCTCTCTTACTGAGGTTCTTTGTCTCAATTCATCTAAAGTGTATGGAATTGATGGTGTTACTTTATACTGTGTACTTGCTCCACTTGGTCTTTCTGGACATTTAATAGCAATTAAATGATCAGGAACATACGCAGCAAGTTGTGGTGTGGTTCCTTTATATGTATCATTAAAGAGTTGAAGTCCTCCAGTATCATCTTTTGGTTGTTGTTTTGGAACACTATTATTTGAATTAATTAGTACACCAAAAATATAAGGTTCTTGTGCTGCCATTCCATCAAGAAAAAACCCAACGACAATTGATCCTGCTAAAATAGTTGGAGTATCAAGAGATCCTCCAAGACCAGATCCTCCAGTTACTGGCATAATCACATTTGCCATGGGTAACTGTTCGTCAGGAAGATCTTTTGTATTTGGAGAATGTAATCCAAAATATCTCACACGATAACGATATCCCCAACCTTTTTGATCTTTAGGATCAAAGTGCGCTGCTTCAATATTATCTTGCCACGATACACTGGAAACTACTCTTCCTAACCACATAGGAAAGGAAGATACAGTGTTTAAATCAAAGTTTCCAGAATACTGTGTCATCAGTCGTCATACATTCTACATTCTAGAGCATCAGGATGTTCGTCACAGTACATTTCTAATCCAGATGGATCGTGATCTGTGTCGGGATGATTTACCTGATACTTTTCTAAAGCATCAAGTTCTCCCTCTAAATGACGACGACGTTGACCACTTGTGTTTGGGTTATCAAGTTCATCGCGATCATCATTAATATGTTGCTGAAGTGTTCTGTCCATATGAACACACAAATTGATTGATATTATTTATCACATTTTTGCTGCTTTTCTTCCAATAGATTCTCTTACTAAATTTATCCTTGTGTAACATCCATTTTTTGTAACACGATGAGCAATATCAACTATCATATAAACACCACTTTTCTTTTGACTGACTAGTGTGTTTTTCTTATCGGATATTTCTGGAAAGTCGCAGTGAATTAGATCACCAGCTCTCAAACTCATATCACCAGCAATTGCAATGGAAAGTTTGATTGAGAAAAGATTATTATATCTCATATAGGATTGTCTCAATACCTCATCATTATTGTAGTTGTTATAAGTAGACTTTGGAAGTTGAGATAACAAATCCTTTCCTTCAACAAGAATACCTGTATCATCCCATTTATAAGATCTTCTTGTAACTTGTTCTTGCAACTTTAAATCTGAAGCAATTAATGGTTGCTCTTTTCCACCAGTATTGGTTTCAAAGAATTGACTGGAAGAAGAAAAAGAATTTTTTCTAAATGCACTTTCATAAAAATTTCCAGCACTTAACTCAGTTGAAGTTTGAGATCCCGTCATCAATACATTTTTCAAATCTAAAGTACTATCAAAAGCAAAATCCAAAATCTTCCCATCGTATCCATCTGGTTTTTCTCCTGCCTCACATCGTATTAAATTATTGAAGATATATTTTTTCTTTGGTTGTTGCTCAAACAGTTTGTCTATAGACTTGAACTTAAATCCGTCATAGGTTTCATAAAAGAAAAATCCAGCAAGGTTTGCTTTTGCATCTTTAATATCAGGAACAGATCTTGAAGCTAACCAAGTCGCTGTATAAAAAGGTGTATCAACAGTCTTTCCAACTAAACTTTGTGAGTTAAGAGTGGTATCAATGTCAAGAGTTTTTGGAGTTTTTAAATTCTCTTTAAGAATTTTCGTAACTGAGTCAGATATCTTACCATCAAACCTTTGTATTACTCTATTTTGTGCTAGTGTATTATCAATAGACTCTTTTGAAAATAAGTCAATAGTGAACATCATTTTATTATTACTTTCATCAACATTTCTAACTTCTTCAATTCTAAACTGTTTATCACCACTAAAATTTAAATTATATTGATTTCCATCAGTAACTTTTAAATTAACTTTTTCACCAACTGTTAAATTAATATCATCTTTTTCAACTGCAGCAGATCCACCACCAGAAGAACGAAATCCAGTATCAACCAAAGTTGCTGTTGCTCTAACACTATTATCCAACAAACTCTCATAGTACATCAATTCAATACAACCAGAAGAAACATCTACTGGTTTTCCATAGTTTGAATAAATTTCAAATAAATTAATCTGGGCTTCACCTGCCTGAGCGGCAACATTTGCAGCGGGCATTTTATCCTCTGTATACTAACATATCATTATTTACACTTCCACCACCGGCAATCATAAAGTCAGTTCTTGACTTTCCTTTCATAGGCATAGGAACCTTTTTCTCAATAAAAATCCTTTGAATAACGACTCTTGTTCCTGCTCCGCTCTCTGAATAGTCTGGATACATTTCAATTGACTTTGTATTGTATTTTGATGGTTGCTTTGGAATATAATTATTACTTGAAGAAATTCTAGATATGTCTCCACCTTTTTGAGCTTTTCTTGCTTGTTCTATGATTGCTCTTTCTGCTTTTGTTGCATTATCTGCTGGACCTACCCAAGCACCAATTCCAGCTTCCTTTAGATATTGCAATGCAAGTTTATCTTGAACTTCGGGAGTAAATTTTGCAGAAGTTGGAACTCCTGCTCTTGCTACAACTCCAGGTAAAGTACCACCAATAAATTGATACCTTCCTACAGCATGTAATCTTCCCTGTTTTATCCATTCATCATTAGACATTCCTGGTTTTTCTGCTTGTAAAGCCATAATTTCGGCAATGGTCATATCAGTGAGTGCTCTTCCTTTATGCTGCTTCATCTGTCTGAAGTCACCAGCATAACCTAATACTCCTCTACCACCAGCAACTCCTATCTGATTTACTGCATTATATCCACCAGAACTGGCAGACTCATATTTGGAAAGTATATTTAGAGCTTGTTTTTGTATACTTGTTATTTGCCCAGATCCAACAGGAGCGGAAGGTTCAGATACCTTTGATCCTGAAGTATCATCTAATTTTGCAGTTGCTTTTTGTTTTTCTTGAAGTTCTTTAATTTTTTTAGGATCACTTGGACCACCAGATAAATGTCCTATCAAATATTTTCTTCCAGATGAATCTGATAATATTAGAGAATTACCATATCCAGCATTGTAACCTTCATCATATTCTACAAATTTAAGACCACCTTTAATAACAATTGGAGCGCCACTTCTAATAGCATAGTCAAAACCTTGATGACCTCTGCCTGCACCAATTCCATCACCTTGAGCATATGAAGATAAAGGTTTTCCATCAACAATTATATTATCCAAAATTGACTTAGGTATTTGTCCACCCTTTCCACTATATCCATCACCAGTTTCTATATGAATATGAGGTCCACTACTCCTTCCGGTGGAACCAACATATCCTACTATCACTCCACCAACATCAACTCCTACTGTGCCACCAGGTCTCATTACATCTCTTTGAGAACTTTGAGTTTGATCTGCTGGTTTTTCTTTTTCTTCTTTCTTTCTCTTACCTTTACTCAATTCATTTTGAATATTGTTCAATGCAGAATCAGCAGCACTCTTAATAACGCCAAAGATAATAGAACGAACATCAATATAATTTTTATCTTTATCATAATTAGCATAAAACATATTTTCAAGTCCTATACTCGCATTTAAGATTGTAGTGTCTGATAATTTTTGTCCAAGAGCAACATCAATCGCACCACCCATTAAAGATCCAAGACCATATGGAGCACTCTTAAAATCACTTGCAGTATTTTCAAGTGCATAGAATGGATTTGGTTTTCCATATGTTAAAATGTTTTCATTTGGATTTGGAAAAAGTTTTTTGATTTCTCTTTGTCCACCAACATCTCTACCCGGTTGTGTAGATTGTTGTGGTGGTGCTGGTTTTTTAGATCTCTCAACTTCAAGAGTTCTTCCTAATCCATAATCACCTAAAATACCACCACCCTTAGCATAAGCTTTGATAACTCTTCCACCATTTCGATATGCTGCAGGTTTTTTACCACCAAAAAATGTATCGTATAATCTACCACCAACTTCTCCACCTAGTATTCCACCAATTGCAGCACCTATTGGACCACCAATTGCTGTTCCAACTGCACCAACAATCAGAGAACCAATACCTCGGAACGCTGCTTTACCTACAGGATCTCCAAGAGCCCAAGAAAGACCAAACTCAATTAAAGCACCGACAACAGGCAATCTGGATAATGCTGGTTTGACAGTTCTTCTGAGTATATTTTTTGCAATATTTCTCTCAACTACTTCGCCACCAGTTGTTGTAATTCGTGCAGCACCTGCTCTTATAGATGTTCCACCTACACCTCTAGTAACTCTAGGTCTACCTCCAATAGCAGGTTCTCTTACTTGAGGTTGAGGTTTGAATTTACTTACGTTACTTGCAAAAGCATCAATGGCACCGGTGAGTGCCATTCCACCAATCAAAATATAATTAATATATTCGTTTAGATTTGACGATAGAGCATCAAAACTTTTTTGTGCTCCTTCTCCACCAACACTTTTTACAAGTGCTCTAATTTTATCGTAAGTTTCATATCCACGTTCAATAAAATTAACAACAGAAGAAAGTATAAACTTAAATACATTTTCAACAACTCCATAAAGAGGAGTAATAATCTTTACGATACCAAGGAGTTTAGGTAGTTGATCCTGAAAGTTTGTAAATAACCAACCGATTCCAGTGAATAGTAAAAATCTTTTAACTCTATCCAGAAAACTCATTCCCGGAAGAGAGACTTGAGGTAATCTAAATTTTTTCTGCTCTTTAGGAACTTCTAATTTTGATTCTCTTTCTTCAAACTCCTCACGCTCTTTTCTTTTTCTTTTTAGTTCTGTAGTGTTCCTATCTTCAGTTAAAACGGTTTTTAAAAGAGTATCAACATCAACTAAAGATTTTTTTACTATATCAACGTTTTGTTCATTATATTTTAAAGATAACTGTGATATTCTATTAACTTCAGTAGTTTTCTTCTGGATTGATAGTCCAGAAAAATTAGCAAGAGGTGATGATATTTTTGCAGGAGGTAGAAATTTTTGTGGATTAATTGCCATTATCAAACACCTCTAACATCATAGATTGTTGTTTGCATACCTCTTGCACTCTTTGGTGAGATTGCAGAGAACGGTGGAACTTGAGCACCACCACCTTGACCAGAAGCAGAAACTCCTGCTGCAGATTGATTAATATCAGGTAAATAACTAACTCCACTTTTTCCTTTTGAAAGTGGTTTTATTTCAGGAAATTTTGGATCTGCTTGATACTTAAGTTCTTTTGCCGAGTTTGACTCTGGTGCAAGATTGGCGACAAGTTTTTCAATCTCAGGAACTGCACCATTTTTAACTGCTTCCTTAGGGATAATAAAACCTTTTTCTCCTGGTTGAAGAGCAAGTGGAACAAATTGAGTATCAACACCAGGAAACATTGATTTTGGAATTTCAAATCCTGTTTTTGATGTTACATCAAAAACTCCACCACCCTCTTTCTTTTGAACTGCAGCAGCACCCCCAAAAAAACCAAAGGGATCATACCAAGGTCTTTGTTGCCTTTCTTCTTCTTTCTTATCTTTTGTTTTTGCAGCAGGAGGTCTTTTTAACTTCTGTTCAAGTTCTTGACCAACAGCAAGTCTCCTATCTAAATGACTAACTCCTGCCTTTTCATATCTAGTTAAAAATAATTGTGTTGCTTCTTGTGTATTTTTTGCTTGATTTAAAGCAAATTTTAGTGGTTTAAATTCTGGATGATGATTAAGTTCATGAACAATAAAATCTACTTGAGTATTCAAATCATTCCAAGATTTATTTCGTGATCTTGCAAATTCTTGCAAATTGATTCTATCGCTATCAAACCTTCCTCCACTTTCCCATTGAACTATCCCTCTACCTGGACCTCCACCTTGTTGCATTGTTGATGGACTATAAGTATAACCAGTTTCAACTCCAATATTAGCAACAATTCCCATCGCAGCTGTTGGAGACAATCCTCTTGATCTTAAACGATTAAAAATATGAAGTGCTCTAGAATTTAACAAAGAAGATTGTCCACCAACCATTCCACCTGTATTAAATAGTCTTCCTAATTTTGGTTGGTTTGCTCCAGGTCCACCATAATAACGATTAAGATTTAAAAATGTATCTGCACCAACTGCATCAACAGTTCTTTTATTGATAACAATTTCTCCAGGTTGTGCAGCAATCAATTGAGTATCTGGACCAAATCCAGAGATTCTTTGACCTGTATCATTTGTGATTCCACCATAACCAAATAACTGTGCATATGGATTACCACCACTGAATCCAAATAAAGATTTTAAAATAGAACCACCAGAAGAAAATTGTTGAACCTGTTGTTGTGCATTTAATACTTCTTGATCTTCAGACTCTTTCTTTTGTTGTTTATTGAAGTAACTAACAGTTGCTGCAATACCACCTGCTGCAGCTGCACCAACAGCCAAAGTGGCAAGTAAAGGATGTCGAGATGCAACCATTCTTAGTACACCAATTGCGCCACCAAGTTTTGGTATTTGTGCAACTAATCTTCCAGTTAATCCACCAACAATTTTCAGAATTCCTCGTACAAATCTACCAAAAGGAGTGAAGAATAAAACTGCTGCACCTAAAAGTGTAGGCCACCAATCTTTAAAAAACCTTTGAAGAACCTGAACCTTTTGAGTATTTTTTGGATCACTAAACCAACCTATCAATTGAGTAAATGTTCTACCCAATAAAGTAAAGAAAACAAATCTCCAAATTTTATCTACAATACCTTGAAATGGTGATATAAAAGTTTTAACAGCATTTGAAACTGCCGACATTCCTTTTTGAACATTTTCTAATACTGCTTCTCTTTTTGCTCTTCTTTGAGCTTCATAAGCTCTTCTCTCTTGCTCGTCGGAACCTTTTCTAAATTTTAAAAATGCATCTAAAGTATTTTTAATTGAATCTAAAGGTTCTTGAAGTGGAGTTAGATTTACTCCTTGGACTTGTGGAGTTTGAACCTGTGCAGGTAAAAGAGGAGTTGAGATTGGTTGAACAACTGGTTTTAAAAACTTGGTTGTTGCAAACTTATCTGCTGTTATCTTTTGTTTTTGTGGTTTAAATCTACCTTGTTTGCCTCTTACTCTTTTCTTTTCGTTAGATAATAATGCAAGTTCTTCTGCAGGTAGTCTACTTCTACCAGAAAATATTGCTTCATTAAGTAAGGTCAGATAAGTTCCATAATCAAGATCGCCAACAAAATCAAGGCCCAGTAACCTTAGAATCCTTTCATCTACTTTTTCGGATACTGGAGCCATGTTATCTATTCTGTTGCTGTTGTTGTTTGAGTTCTTCTTCTTCTAAATGATTCTTGAGAAGACCAACGTAAATGTCTCTTTCCCAAGGTATCATGTTTTCAATCTCAGTTAATGAATATTTATGGAACTGTATCAAAGAAAAATTTAACCTGAAGTAACTCTCCAGGTTCATATGAGACATTCCTATGCGAAAAAACTGGATAACCCTTCTAAAACAACTTCACTTTCTACTTTCGTGTTTGGATTTAATACTTTAATCTTGTGAGAAAGTTTAGGCATGGTTTCAAAAAACTTTTCAATCTCTTTAAATTGAGATGTATTCATTTGATCCAAAAATTCCATCAACTCTTTTTTAGTTACATCTTCTGCAACCCAAACTTCATCTTCTGTGAAAATCTTACCAATACAGGATGCAATCAACTCAAATGATTGATCTATTGTACTATTAGATGAAATATCAAAGTTACTCTTAATAAACTGATCCAGAGATGGATACTTCATTTCCATCATGATAGAATCGTCAAGTTTAATTTTATTGCTGTGATCTGAACTCTTTTGAACTTTAATATCATCAACATTAATACTTATTGGAACGGTTGTTTCCTCATCATCAGGACAAATAATATTAACTTCAATTTCTTCTCCTACCGACTTTCCACGAATATTCAGAAAGAGATACTCAATATCAAAAGTTGGAAGTGACTCTACTTTTATTCCTTTTGTTTCAATACAATTTTTAATAACAACTTTAATTGCATTAGTAATCTGTTTAGTGTCTTCAGATTCTAATGCAAGAACTAGGAGTTTTTCTTCTTTTACAAGAAAAGGTCTATACTTAATTTTTTGTCCAGTTGAAGGCAACTCAAGTTCATAAGTTGGCGTAGAAATCTTAGGTAAAGGCATAATGTCCTATAGAAACTTCAGTGTGATTATTTATTACTCTTACTCAACGATACCACCACTACCAGGATTAATACTTCCTGGAGTTGTTCCGAGTCCTCTTCTAAGTCTTATTTGCTGCTGAAGTGGTAATGATTGAGGATTACTAACTCCAAATTGAGGATTAATTGATTGAATCTTCGGAGTAGGTAACTGAGAAATTTCTGATGATGTAGGTTGAGAAGGTTCTGACTGCAATCTATTTGCACGACTTCTTAAAACATAACGATTATATGTAAACGATACCGTACATTTAAGTAGTTCAGATGCATTATACGAAACTGGCATTGAAGTAATAGCAATTGGATATGCTCTTACAAAAACATACTCCAAATAATTTCCTAAAAAGTCTCTTTCAAATTTTTGAATGAACATCTCAGTTCGATATCCAGTTACAGGTTCATCTGGATATCTTACTCTGTAATAGTAATTCGAATCTGGTGCTTCAGTTGTTTCTCCCATTGCATATCTAATCCATTCTTCAAATAATCTGATTACATTATATCCACCATTTCCAGTTCCATGATCAACATAAAAAGTAAAATCAGTAGTGTTATCATACTGTCTACGATATCCTAATCTTTCAGTTACACCAGTGTAATCATCATTAATCTCATTAGTAAGAACAGATGATCCTGGAAGAGATGCATCACTACAAAGTAAAGTGATTGTATTTCCTTGACCACCTTCCAAATAATACTGTCTTATTTGAGAAACATCTGGCGGATTAAATACGCACTGAAAATGAGATGTTAGTGCAGGTCTTAATAATTTTTGCTTTATTTCAAAATTGGCCACTTTTTGTGGAGTAGGACCAGAAGGCATTACAGAGGACGTGTTAGTTCCGTTTCCTGGACTTGATCCAGTTCCAGAAGTCGTCGGATTTGATGGAAGAGGAACTCCTGGAGCAAGATTTGTTTCTTGTTGTGCTAGTGTAAATCCACTTATTGGATCTGCCATCTATAAATACTTTTACTATTATATTATGTATGTCAGAAAATGGCAGAAAGTCTTAAGAGTATCTACAAACCATCTTATCCAGAAAAGTATAAAGGTGATGCTAATAATATAATCTGTAGAAGTAGTTGGGAAAGAAAGTTTTGTTATTACTGTGATCATAATCCAAGTATTATTTCTTGGGCATCAGAAGAATTTTGTATCGGTTATGTGTCTCCTGTTGATGGTAGAGTGCATCGATACTTTCCAGACTACTTAATAAAAGTTAAAGAGTCGTCTGGAAAAATAAAGACATATGTAATTGAAGTGAAACCAAAGAAACAAACAGTTCCTCCCAAACAAAAATCAAGAGTGACTAAATCATATCTTCATGAATGTAGAACTTATGCAGTTAATCAAGCAAAGTGGAAAGCAGCTGAAGAATGGTGTGCTGATAGAATGTTAGAATTCAAAGTCATCACCGAAGAAGAACTAGGTATCAAGTAATGGCAGAAGGTTTCGGACAATATGCAAATGTTCCTCCAAGAATGAGAGAACTCAAAAAGAAAATTGCTGATGCAGGAACCAATGATCCAGAAGATCTAATGTTGATTATTATAGATACCTTAAAAGAAGAAGTACTATACCCAGAACCAGGAAAGTTTTATACCTTTGTTTACAATCCAAAAACACCAGATATCGAGTACGACCAACATCCATTAATTGCATGTACCTCATTAGAGAGGTGGGGATTCAAAGGTATTAACTTTCATTGGAGAGAAGGTAGGCAATACACATGGGAGGAAGTTGCGGGCAAACTTCATGTTATAAAGTATGATGAACTTGATGAGATGCTATCGATACCTTATAGAAAAGTGCGTCTAAATAAGTAAAAAGATTGCGTCTAATGGCACAAGAGGTTGTAACTGGCGTCAATAAAGTAGGAGACAGTTTTTATAGAACGAAAGTAGTAGACAATGGAGATGGTACTTTTAGTTCTACATTGTTAAGAACTGACGCGCAGGGAAATAATGGAGTGCCTATTGCTGGATATGGTGCGGTAGGAAATCAAGTTGCACGAGAAATAAACACAACCAACGCTACTGCCACAGAACAACAACTTCTTTCTGATCCAAATTCACAACTAAATCAAGTAAGAAGAGAGCAAGTAAAATCAACTGAAAATCAAATTCTTGGTCCTGGCGCAACTCCAGTAAAAGAAGCAGCATTAGCACAAGCAGGTGGTGGAAGCGGAAATGCTGCAAATACAAGTGGAGCACCAAACCAACAAGGAGGAAGCACTCCAACAACTGATCCAAGACAAACACAGGCAACATCAGGTGATGGAGTTTTAATTTATCCTCTCAAAATGAGATCGACACAACAAGACAGACTTAAATTTACTGCAGTCGAATATCAACCACCAGGAAATCTTACAGGAGGAACATTAAGTTCTCAAAATAGAACAAGCACTCAAGGTAAAAGTATTATAGGTTCTGTTTTCTTACCAATCCAATCATCAATATCTGATTTTAATAGTGTAGAGTGGCAAGGTGGATCACTAAACGAAATTGAAAAATTAGCTTTGAATACATCTTTAAAAGCAATGAATGCTGATAAACCGGGAGATGTAGTAAAAGCTTTTGAAGAAGCAGGTGGAAAAGCGGCTAAAGAATTGATAAGAAATCAAAATCAACTAAAGGCTTACTTAGCGCAAGAAGCACTTGGAGTCCAAAATCTTCTTTCAAGATTTGGAACCGTTCTTAATCCAAATCTTGAGTTATTGTTTTCGGGTCCACAATTAAGACCTTTTGAATTTAAATTTCAAATGTCTGCAAGAGAAAGAGCAGAAGGTGAGAATATTAAAAAAATTATAAACTTTTTTAAGAAAAATATGGCAGTAAAGAAAAGTGATGGAGCTGGCGTGTTTTTAAAAGCACCAAATACTTTTATGATTGAATATAAATTCAATGGATCAGACACAACTCATCCAGGTATTAATAAAATCAAAGAATGTGCCTTATTGTCATGCTCAGTTGAATATACACCACTTGGAACTTACATGACATATCCAGACGGAACTATGGTTTCTTATACAATGTCTCTATCTTTCCAAGAACTTGAACCGATTTATGATAAGGACTACGATAATCATCCAATAGGTTACTAAAAATGACTAAACCATACTTCAGACAAGTTCCTAACTTTGATTATGTCTCTAGAAATCCAGGAGACAAATATATCTCAGATTACATTTCAGTTAAAAATCTTTTCAAGCGTGGAAAACTTCGTGAAGATATCTTCGGCAATCTTTCATTCTTTGAAAAATATTCAATCATTGGTGATGAAAGACCTGATAATGTTGCCTATAAATTCTATGGAGATTCTACATTAGATTGGGTTGTTCTTCTTTCAAATAATATTCTGAATATTCAATCAGAATGGCCAATGACTCAAAGAACTCTTGAAAAAGTAATGTTGAAAAAGTATGGAACCTCAGAAGCAGCAGTAAAATATTATAGAGATCTTGGAATAGATGTTAGTGAATCAGAAATTGCACTTACTGATGAACTTGCATACGGAATTTTATATAATGGAACTCATCATTATGAAACACAAGAAATTAAAAACTCCTTAGGTATTACTGTTCTTAAAGGTGGTATTCATATTTCACCAACTTGGAAAACCAATGGAAACTTTATAGAAACTATCAACTCACAAATCGCAGATATTTCTGCTGAAAATTATGATTATGAAACTTTACAAATAGTTCCAACAAACATTGTCACCGTTTCTATGGTTAATGGATTGCTTGGAGTTAACGTTGGAGATCAAATAATTGTAGATAACGTATCAGAATCTCAGTATAATGGTAAGCATGTAATAACAGAGATAGTTTCAAAAACTGATAATATAGTTTTTACATTCAAATATGAACTTCCAGTTATTCCTAATGTTACAAAACCAATACTATCTAACCCAAGAAAAGAACAGGTTTTATTTACAATACCAGAAAAAGCAATACTTGATAATACTGGAGCACCAATACTTTTCAGTTCAAATGCAAGATATTATGAATACTGGGATTCTGGTTTAAACAATTCAGTTTTAGTTCCTTCAAATTCTTTTGTAAGAAAAGTCACTAATTATGAATATGAATTAAACATAGAAGAAGAAAAAAGAAATATTTACGTTCTTAAACAAAGGTATCTTAATGTAGTCTTTAATGATATGGATGATATTATGCCATATAAAAAAGGTTCTCAGCAATACGTCACTGAGAACCTTAAGAAGTGTGATAATATCAGACTTTATGAATGATCAGTCTTCAGCAAGTTTCTGGAAATAACTGAGAGCATCATCTTCATCTTCGTCGTCTGAAGTAATTTTAGGAAGTGAAGGAGACTTACTGCGATTGTAAGATTCTTCAAGTTCTTCCATTACTTTAGTCTCACGACTTTGAGTAGGCATATAAGAATCATACTCTTCTTCTTGTTCTGCTACAGCACGAGACTGAGTAGGAGTGTTAGTTCCACCAAGACCAAGAACATAATTCATACGCTTCTCAAGATCTTCGTATGACTTGAACTGATCTGGAGCAGTGATTGCAGAAAGAGAGTACTCTTTCTTCCAGATTGCTTCGAGTGCATCGTCGTCATCCAGGAGAGGAGCAACGCGATCAAACTCAGACTTATCGTAATTCCAGTAACCATCCTTCTTCACGATCTTGATCTTGAAGTTTGCACCTTGCCAGAAGTCAAAAGGATTGATTGGATCTTCATCATCAAATTCAGGTTGCATAGCATTCAGAATCTTATCAAAGATCTTCTTACCATACTTAAAGAGAAATACTTTACCTTCATTTGCAGGATTAGCAGGATCCTTTACAACGTAAACATTGGAGTAGTAAGACAGTTTACGCTTTTGTTTACGAACAGTGTCCTTATCTTTTTCACTACCACTGTTCCACAGACCGCGATTATATTCAGACACGGGATCTTTCTGACCAATTGTAGTCAGACTATTTTCAATATACCAACCACCAGGACCTTGGAAAGCGTGAGTATACATCTTTACCCAAGGAACATCTTCACCATCAGGAGCAGGCAGGAAGCGAATGACTGCAGAACCTACACCAGTTTTATCCATCTCTGGTTTCCAGAGACGTTCATCAGCACCACCAGAAGTGGTATTCATCTTTTCTACTTGCTTCACCAGTTTCTCAGTCAGTGAACCAAGAGAAGATTGCTTTTTCAGATTTGCAAAATTAGACATTTGTACCTCGTATTTGTTGAGATTTGGCCTTTGTGTACTTCGTTATTCTACAGGTCAGAACCCGTCTTGTCAATCTGGTTCTTCATCGCCTCAAGCATCTTGGTCATATTACCAAAGATGATATTCATATCGACATTGGAAGGAAGACCCATCATCATAGCAGACTCGGCAATACGTTGCTTCATTTCTTTTGCTTCTGGGTCATCAGAAAGACTTAAACGTGTATAAAGAATCTGTTGCTTATTTAAAAGTTTTTCAAGAAGATCAACATGATGAATCTTATCTTCTTTGGTCATTGATGGAAACTTAAAAACGCTTCCATAAATTTCTTCTTGAAGTTCAGAAATTTTAGTCATCTCTGCGCGAACGACTTCAGAATCAAAGAAACTCATTTTTCTCCTAGAATTACTTCTTTCAAAATTTTACGAAATTTAAGTACATCAATATTTAGAAATGGATTATATTTTTTAATCCGCCGACTTACGGTTTGCCACACCGGGTCTTGAAGTTTTTTATCAAAGTTATTTGAGTATGCAAAGATTTTATCCAGAAGAACCATTGTTTCCAATGAAATCTTTCCACTCAAATATTTTTTTAATACAACTGGATGTCCTTTAGAACACTTAAAGACATCCTCAAATTTATTTTCTTCAAAGAGAGATTGACTCTCTTCCTTAAAGACATACGAAAGTGATTGTACTTTTTTCTGCCAGTTTTGATATCTTGCTTCTCCTTCTTTGATCATTTCACCAATCCAAAGAGACTCTGGATCATTACAAGATACAAAGTTAGCAACAAAGAAATCTACAACTTCTTGATCAGTTTTTTGTCTTGAAATCTTTTCAAACCACATTCTATCTTTCCTTTTGTAGAAAGACTGAATAGTTGCTCTTGACTTACCACAATATTTGAAATAATCATAACTGTCTTTAGTGAAGTGATTCTTCAAAGACAGATAACATTTATATGAATCAAAGGGCATCATCAAAAAACTAATTTAGCACGGGAAGTTTTCTTAAGAAAATTAAGTTCCATTGCTTCATACTTAATTTTCTCTTTCAGAGGTTTAGAAATAAGTTTTGGAACTGACTCCAGATCTATATTATTCTGCTCACAAAAATAAATGATCGCATCAATATAGTTCATTTCAACATTAACTTGCACAAGATTTTCAATTTCTTGTGCAAACCGTGATGGGCAGAAGAACTTGCTTTCCAGTACCTTTTCTAATTCATTCTCCATCTGACCTAGTATTGTGATGTACAAATTCTTTAATGTAGCGAACTAATAGTCTAATATAATCTGCTTTGTTTCTTTTGTCAAATACTTTGACTTCACCACCAGGAGTTACCATTAAGGTAATTAATTTGACAGGAGGAATGTTGGTAAGTTCATAATAAGCAGCCGCATAAAAGGTTTCTTGAACAAAGTAATTTTCAATCCACTCTTCGGGTTTAATCTTTTCTGAAGTCTTAAAGTCAATAACTGCTAACTCTCCTTCATATTCAGCAATACAATCGACTCGTCCAGCAAGTCCAAGATATTCAGAATAGAGAGTTCTCTCAATCGCGTGAATATTATTTATCTTATCAAGATAAGGTTTCGCGTGATGAAACATAAACTTTGTCAACGGTTGATAATCATCCCAGTTCAGTTCTTTATTTTCAAGATAGTCTTGACAAACTTGGTGAAAATCAGTTCCTCTTGCTGTTGCCTTTTTAGTAATCGCATTTGCCTTTTCTGTACCAACTCTCTTTCTCCATTCAACAAAAATTTGTCGATTGTAAAAAGAAGTCACAGAAGTAATTGAAGGCACCCATTGACCATCAGGAAGATGGTACAAACGAATGCCATTTGTTTCTTTCTTTTCTAATTCAAGATCACCTAAGTAATTATGATGAATAAAACTCATACACCAACTTCCATTTTAGCAAGGATATATTCTTTCACGAATCCAGAGCGAACAATATCATCAACTTCAAATTCAATAATATCAATTGAAGGCATCACACGAAGAACTTTCATAAAGTCTACAATACCATTCTTTTCATTGGTCTTAATAAGATCAGATTGAGTAGCATCACCACAAAACATAATCTTACTATTTTCACCAACTCGTGTAATTATACTATCAAGTTCGTGGAAGTTCAAGTTCTGAAATTCATCCACAATAATAATAGCATTGTCAAGAGTAGTTCCACGAATAAAGGAGGTACTCCAGAAACTAATGGTTCCTTGAGTTTTGAGATTACCATAGAGCATCTCAAACGATGCATCGTCAGGCATCTGGAACATATACTTTACCATATTCTTATAAGGAATTTGATAAAGTGAGGATTTATCTTCGTGGTCTCCAGGAAGAAAACCAATCTCACGAGTAGCAACAAGAGACCTTACAATATAGATTTTTTCGTAAGGACTTCTTTCATCTAATACATCTTGAAGAGCATTATAAAGGGTGATGAATGTTTTACCTGTTCCAGCACATCCATAGGCAACAATATGTTGATTTTTTTCATATGCTTTATATAAAAGTTTTTGATTATCTGTGAGAGGTTCAATCTCTCTCATCAAATCAAGACCAATTGGTTTTTTGCGTTTCATTTGCTTTGCAGTCATTCCAACGCCAATTGGTTGATCTTCTGCCCTTCTTCTTCTTGCCATAGAATGATTAAATTGGTTTTACTTTTGATCCTGGTGCTTTTGATGCCTTATGAAGAACATCATTCCATCCTGGGTGAGACTTTACAAGTCGGTCATAAATCTCACCAACTTCTCCTGATGCTGGACAAGTTGATGGATCCGACCAATCTCTATCCCAGTCTGGATTATCTTTTTTCCATTGCTCCCAATCATGAACACTGAGAACAACTTCTTTTTGTTCACCGGTTTGTTTATTAATCACTGGATATGTTGCCAATGTTACACCTCCATTGTATGTAAGGATATTTATTCAATAGTGATAGAAGGTGCATCGGAGCACTCAGAACAACCATCACGAGTCCAACCAAGTGCTTCAGATACAGCAGGAAACTGACAAGTAAAGATGCAACGGACGAGTTCTGCAATCTCTATATGCTCCTTCTGCGTACCGTGTGCAGAACGAAGATCAATATAATGGATCCACGACCGCACAGAGCCAGTCATATAGAGGCGTGTGGGCGTTGCTAGTGGCAGTACAAACCTTGCACACTCCTTTGCCACACCTTTCTCCAGAAGGCGATTGTAGAGGCGTAGAGACTGCTCAAAATGAACACGGATATCTTCAGTCAGAGTCAGTTTCAGATAATCAGGAATATCATCAATAGAGTTCTGTCGATTCTTAGTGTCCTGACGACGGAGTTCTGGAAGAGGAATAGTTTTATTCAAAAGATTAGTATCAGCATATCGTTGTGAAAATTCTTGATATGTGAAAGAACGGTGGCGAAGGATTTGTGCTGCCAGACCACGAGTCGTATTGATCTCTACAGTCATCGAAGCTTGTTCGAAGATACTCCAGTGTTGATGCTGAATACAATACTTGAGTAGTCCAGAGAACTTTTCATTCTCCTGATTTGCAGGGTTACTTACGCGAGCACAATATGCCATGTGCTTTTCTGCGTCAGGAGTAACACTGATTAGTTTTACTT
>Ga0222713_10000548_pt1 | contig 42628 bp, 38 predicted proteins | sample C33_649DmetaG_FD_165061 | JGI IMG/M metagenome (GOLD analysis project Ga0222713, IMG submission 165061) | Estuarine water microbial communities from San Francisco Bay, California, United States - C33_649D | ecosystem: Environmental > Aquatic > Marine > Unclassified | place: USA: California... | reverse complement strand
TAAAACAATATCAAACTGCTAAAAACACCAGTGCTATTACTCATTTACCGGTAGTTACTAATAACACATTACAGATATAATTATATGAATTTATATAATATAGTATTGTATAAACATGTCATCTAGTGAGACCAATATTATAGAACAAATGCGAGAAGATGTTATCGCCAATAATAATACTGCACAAATATCGTTCAATAATTTACTGAAGGACCATAAGCAACATATAGATGAATTGAACGTGCCATTCGAATTACACGGTGACTTGGACCTATCTATATTAAAAACCGAAAAGTATAATAATCTTATTAAATTGGTATTTAGGGAGGGTGAACTAACCAGTTTAAAGAATATTCCTGGTTATATGAAAGTTATTGAATGTCCTCATAATTTATTGAAAAGTCTTGTTGATTTACCAGGTTCTCTTACTCACCTTGATATTAGAGAAAATAATATTCAAACATTGGATCTTAACAAGGCATCATCGCTCATAGTCTTACATTGTGAGGATAATGGACTGGAAATTATAAACAATTTACCTAAAAATTTAGAAGAACTATATTGTGAAAAAAACAATCTCCGGGTATTGGACCTAAATGGTGTTAATAAATTGAGAACATTACACGCTTCGTTCAACCCTGTATTAATCGTTCAAAACAAACCAAATGCTTTGGTAGATTATAAAAATGAGAATAACGCGCTTTCCACACACGATACAAATCTTTCGGAAAAGGAAGTCACTACGAAAGATATTTTAAATAAGGTGAATTATGTAGAAGCTCTAGATAATTATTTTAGAATAAAGCAAAAATACGAAAGTGAATTATTGCAAAAGAAACGAAATGCGTTTTCCAAGGGTAAAACAAAAAAAGATGCTACACGGCGCTCTTTATCGGTTGTCCCGAAATGTTTAAATTGTCTTCAATCAGGAGGAATGTCTTTCAAAATCACGAATGATAGTTATACTGCATCTTGTGGGAATTCACAAAATCCTTGTAAATTTAATATCGAATTAACGCGAGGGAGTTATATTTTATCGGAAACGTATTTGGATGTAATTGACGAAATTATGGATGATACCAAGCAAATAATCGTTAAACAAAAAATGGATGCATTGTTTGAATATATTAGTGAGGATACCGCCTCCCGTGCGTTTAAAGAAACAATGAAGCGATACGAACAGGATAGTAAATTATATAGTGAAGAATTGAAAAACTTTAACGAGTTATATAATAACGCAAAACAAGCGGATGATATTAAAAAACGACAGGTTATTATTTATAATATAAATCAGAAAATCAAAATGCTTACCGACGAATACAAAGAAAATGGAACCACCAGTATATTGAAAGTGGTTGTAAATATATATAAAACCGAGTTACTACCAGAATTGGAGAACCTACGGCGATTGAAATACGATGTTATGGAAATGATTGACGACCGATTGGTACAACTCGAAGTCCATCCCTCGCGAGAGGAAGTGAATGATTCGGAAGAACCCACTGTTAAAAAATTTGTTTCTAATATTTAATAATGACGTCGTATAATAATAATACGTCATTTGTTTAACATCCATTATATGTGGTTATTCCATCCCAGTATACCTGATTTTTATCCGCCCACTTCTTTTTTTCACATATGTCTATGTCTTTCCAGACAGCGCCGATGAAGTCGTGTGGCGCTGCGCTCGTCGGGTTGTTATCAGCACCCGCCGTATGTGTTAGTTTGTAACTGGTTACGACACCATTAGATGTCACATCAGTCTTTGTCCAACCATCAGGAACATCTTTATGCGACGTAGGGAATTTTTGACTACTATTATCCTTCTTTATTAATATACCTGCAACCGTTAAAACAAGAATTAACGATACTGACGCAACAACCAATACAATTATATGAAATCTTTCCATTATATATATACTAAATAAATATATTTTACCAATAAGTGTATAGATTACTATTATTTTATGTGTTACTATTATATAATATGTCTAGTTACTCAAACACACCAGAATCAATACATCAACCAAATCGTATTTTAAATTTAGAAAGATACAACGGTCGTATTAATATTATACAACCCCCAAACCAAGAAATCTTGTTCAAAATGACCGAACGTATCGCCATAAAAAACAAGGCAACGGATTACAGTAGTGCTATATCAGGAATGTTGGAAGAAACAATGTTATCCCGTGTGTTTTTCTGCGCCGAGAATATAGACATGATTCAAAAGGATATGCGCGTGGGTGTTTATAATATGTCTAAACAAACCTATATGGTGCCTCCTCAGAATATTAATAACCTAAAGACGATAATGCGTAGTATTTTTATTGAACACGCACACGAAGGAGGAAATATTACAACAGAGGTTGCTCGCTTGAATAAAATGGTTCTCGATTATTGTATTCCATCGGTGTATAATGCGGCGGTATCACACGAGAAATATATGCAGGACCAGAGTAGTTTAGTTGTTCCCCTTGAATTACCAAAGAATCATGACCGCGATTATAAACAATTGGAAGTTAAGCAATGGATGTGAATATTTATATAAGTACATTATATAACTATATGAAAAATAAAGCAGATAATTTTAGTTTAGGCGGTCGTGCAATAGCAAGTGGTGGGTTTGGTTGTGTTTTCTTACCACCTCTCAAGTGTAAAGGGTCCGACCGTCCAGTAGGAAAAGTAGTTAGTAAATTATTAACAACCAAAAACGCGGAGAAGGAATTTGACGAAGCGAAGGAAATACAATCAATGTTACAAACCAATCTTAGTTTGGATACATACAATCGTTATTATATATTTCCGGAAAAACTATGCGAACCGGACGCATTAACGAAAGCTGATTTAGAAAATTTCGAACAAAAATGTAAAAGTTTAACAAAAAGGGGTATATCATCAGATAATATAAACACAAATTTGGATTCGGTTAGGATTATAGAACTTACTGATGGTGGTTCTGACCTATCGAAAGCAATTAAGGGTATGAAAACAAATGACGACCTTAGTAAAATGAACAAGATTATTATTGATTTACTTGTAAATGCGATTGTGCCTATGAACCGATTGGGAATTTTGCATTTCGATTTAAAATCCGCAAATATATTGATGGATGATACTTCTCAATTACGAATCATAGATTGGGGTTTATCTGTGATTTCAAAAAATAATACTATTCCTATTGGGTCTACTTCGAGACCGATACAATACAATTTACCATTTAGCACAGTGCTATTCAACGATAAAATAATGAACGATATCAATAAAGGTTTGAAACAATTGTATTTTGATACTAATTATACAGAATCAATCAAACCTGAATTGTCGGCACTCGTCCATCAAATTGTAGTAGAACATTTCTCTAAGTCAGACAAAGGTCATATAGAGTATGTATCAGAAAATATTGAAATACTTTTTAATATACCAGGTAAGCGTAATTACTTTATATATAATTTACTATCCAATTATCTGACGGAAGCTATAATAAATTTTATAAACCCAATCACACAGACTTTCGATGTAACAAAATACTTCAATGATGTATGTATGAAAAATTGTGATATATGGGGTTTGATAACTATATACAATGATATTTTAATACACTATGAAGGTTTATCCTTATTTAAATCTAACGCATCCGATGTATTGAAACAACTTAGGTTGTTTGTTATGCGTTATCTATATTCACCAGAATTCGCAGGAAAACCGATAGATATTACTAAGTTGGTAGCTGAGTTGAAACTTATCATGCCCTTTTCTGGTAGTATTAAAAACGCAAGTACTATTAAAAACGCAAGTAAATCATCAGAATCTAAAAATAATAGTGTAATTGATTTAGTTTCTGTTTCTTCGCCTGTGAAAAAAAAAACTAGACGTAAACGATGTAAAAACGGAACTCGACGAAATAAAAAGACTGGTGAATGTGAAGCTACCAACAAGGCTCGAGATTCCAACCAAGTAGAACCAAAACAAGTAGAACCAAAACAAGTAGAACCAGAATCAAGTAGTATAACAGGTAGTCTATTTAATAGTCTTGGTTTATTCCAAAATGAAGATAAAAATATACCAGTAGTAAAAAAACAAAAGGTCGTAATTGGTGAAAAAAAACCTCGCAAAAGATGTAAAAATGGAACTCGTCGTAATAAAAAAACAGGTGAGTGTGACGATACTAATAAAAAACTAAAATCATCATCGTCATTGGATACAGTAGAAATGACTGATACTGTAGAACCAGAATCTGTAAATAGTGCTATCGTAGAACCAGCGAATACTAATACGACTACAGAACCTACGACTACTACAGTAGAACCTACTAAGGATGTTGCCGAACCACCAAGTCTATTCACGAGACTGGGATTCTAACACTATCACCTTCATCAGTCCCGAATAGGTAAAATTAGATTATTATATCGAAATCAGATATACCGTTGTATTTTTATTTGTTCTAATAATATATATAAGAACAAATATGGCGATTATTAAAACAGAAATAGTAAAAGGAATCAAAACATATACCGTGAAAAAAGATATGAATGACGCCGAAGCGGATACTAAATTGGTAAATAAATTCGTAACTGCGTCTATGATAAATGATATTATAAAAGACGACGCAGATGTATACACAGAAGAAGGTACGTTATTACTTAAATTTAGAAAAAATACGCTTTCTAAGAACCACACAACTGCGTTTTATGATAATATCATTCAATTCGCATTGACTCCTACCAGTAATAGAGGTAGTGCAACTGGTAGTAAATCTAAAAATGTATACGATAACCCTAAAATTATGACTAATATTTTCGGTTATTTTGATAGGTTCTCACCAACACAAAAGAAAAACTTTCGTATGGCGGGACACAAACTTCCTCTCGAAGTGCGAGAGTGTAGGTTTAATCGTGATTTTCCAGAGTTATATGAGAAAACACTACCACTGATTCGTGAGATTAATAGTCTTTATAAAAAACATACACCCTCATATTTCAAAAGGCAAAATGATAAGGCGAAAGAAACTGCATTTAAAATACCAGATACCGCATTTACTACCATAACAACTAATGTGAATTTTAGAACATCTATACATACAGATAAGGGAGACGATGCCGAGGGTTTCGGTAATTTGGTTGTGATCGAAAATGGTAAATACGAAGGTGCAGAAACTTGCTTTCCTCAATATGGTATTGGTGTAGATGTGAGAACCGGCGATATGTTATTCATGAACGTTCATGAAATGCACGGTAATCTACCGATGAAAGTTATAGATAAAGACGCACGTCGCCTTTCTATTGTGTGCTACCTCAGGGAAAAATTATGGAAGAGAACCCGTGGAAAAAACGCGGCTTTTGTAAAAAAACATAATAAGACCGTTCGTGATATAGGTGGGGGTAAAAAAACTCTCTTACAGAATAAAACACTAAAAAATAAAACTAAAAAATAAAATAAATGATTCTATAAAATGTATACGATTATAGGATCATTTGGGCAACTCGTCTCTTTTTATACGCGACATTCTTACTTCACACATACCATTGTTCCGATGAAAAACACTCACGTAACCGGGGTATTTTTTTTCCAGATACTCGGCCGCAACGCGATTTGCGTCTAAACGTCCTTCTGTTACTCCTAGACCACCTGGTGCGTGTTTTTTCGCCTTTATGGTAACATCATTAAACCTCACTACACCACCATCTTTTATGAAATATTTGATACTCTGTTCATAGTCTTCTTTTTCCTTGATTTCGGACGAAGGTTGAATTGTCTTAGTTTTACGATTTACAAATCCGTAGAGAGTGCCTATGATAAATTTCAAATCTGTTGTAGTTGTATTCTTCATAAAAAATGGATTATTCACGGGATAAATACCCCAAATATATAGGTTCTCTTTCCTTAGTGTTATAAAGGCATCAGTGAAAAATTTATGAACATCTGTTATTTTTTTTAATTCTTTATCTGAAACCTTTTTATAAATTCCTTCTACATCATCATCAATAGAAACAATCTGTTGGTTCTCTGGATAATGTTTTATGATGAATTTGCGTTGCTCGGTTATACCTATTTTACCGACGATAATTTTCCCATATAGGTCTTTGGGCACCACGCTTTTGTATCGTTTCTCTTCTGCCTTATTCGCAACAAAAATATGGACTAAACTTCTCGGAACACCTCCGTCGGACAGTGTTCTCAACGACTTTTCTACGATTGCCGCAGGACGGTCATATGATGGTATCGCAACAATATATGTTTTGGTTGGTCTGTTTTTTATTGTTTTACGACTAGACATTTTACTTTATAATATATAAAGTAAAAAAATTTGAAGTTGTTTGATTATTTTATTTTATATATTCTATGCACCTACCCACCCCCTCACTTTTCTCTCTACTCACTTCTCCTCAATGAATGAGGTCGTCTCGAACCAGCACCTAAGATCTCACATTTATGGAACATATCCGGATACTGTGAATAAACTCTTTCTAGTATAGCAGGCATGTTTGCATAAGCAAAACCACGTGGCGTTTTAAATTCATATTTCTTACCTATTTTAACACCATTATCTCTCGCAACTGAGTATATTATCTCACGGAATAATTTTAATTTATCATCGACATCACACAATTCCTTAAGTAAGGCATTTACGTCTTCCTTTGTCAAACCGCACTGGGCATGACAGGAATACGTCTTCTTTTTTATTTCTGGTTTATGTATTATAGCGGACGGTTTATGAAGTGAGTTATCGATGCAAGAAATATACGATACGTCATCATCGTCAACATCAATAGTAGTAGAAGTTCTAGCAACAGATGTTATATTATAATTCCTCTCTAGTTCTGTAACGCGTTCAAGTAAACGACGATTCTCATTAAGTAACTGATATATAAAATTATCACGTTCAGAGATACTCATTGTAAGTTTTATTTATTGCTTTGTTTGTTTTATGTTCAAAAAAAAACAAAAGGTGTAAAAGTAATCAATTTTTATGTTTTTTTATATTTTTATCTCATGCTTCGTAACCACATCCCACCTTTCTTTGGTTTGATACACTCGTTTGTATTGATCGCAGTGTCCCAGTCTTCTTCCTGTTCTTCTTCTTCTTCTTCTTCTTCTTCTTCCAAATTCTCATTATAAGATTCAAACAAACGAATTAGGTCATCATAAGATGTGTCGCTTGAATAACATAACTCCGCAAGGGCATATAACCAATTTTCGTCACTCTCCCATTCGTCAAAGTGGTCATCTGTTATAATACCATTTTCACCACTCTTTACCCAATCAATGAAATTTTCATCGTTCATATAAAAGTGATGAATATTATCGTATAGTGCATTGGTTTCTTTTTCTTGATTACTAATTTCATAATCAATTAGATCCGGCATTGAAGAATGGGTACTGTTACTATCAACACTTTCTTCTTGATATTCCTCTTCTTCACTTTCTTCTTCTTCTTCATCGTCTTCCTCTTCTTCCTCTTCTTCATATTCTTCGTCTTCTTCTTCTTCTTCCTCTTCTTCCTCTTCTTCCTCTTCTTCCTCTTCTTCTTCTTCTTCTTCTTTTTCACTTTCGTCGATATTTTCTTCGTCATCGTAGAAAGGACTAATTGGTTTCGAATGTTCGAAAGGAACAAATACAATAGAATCACCCAAATTATTGACAAACATAGTATATTGTCCCTTCAAATGACACATCATTTGAATCATCTGTGGTATAAATGACGACCATGAACTAACATTATTTTCATTGTTCGGATCGTATATACATAACATAGACGACCATAGAGCAAACATAAGTAGATAGGACAATAAATTAGAATGAAACGTATTCATAAACAACACACTGAATAACACAATATTGAGTCTCTTTCCTGGGCGAATATCTAATGCGTTTTGCGCTCTCCTAAATACAATATGTTCATCGTCTATAATCTCAGTAGACCATACACCACCAGGCGTCAACGATTTCACCATTTCATTTGATTTATAAATAAAACGGTCATTATTATTATTATACTTAATAAGTTTCAATATACTTTTACCAACACACTTCTGGTTAGCATCGCACTTCTGGTTATCATCGTTACGAGATGACCAGATGTTAGTAACACCAAGACTATTTCCAAAATAAGAGAACGGAGTTTGTTGAGCAGACATAATAATTTATGGTATATTATTAATACTATAATATGTTTATATGGTTTCAATTTTTATAATTCGTTATAAGCATATTCGTAGTGTAGAACTTCACAAGTACAATCGAAACATAGAAATGCATTAATCTGACTAAGCGGGATATGTTTTACAGAATTGGTATTACGGTCATGAAAGCGTATATGTTGGAACGGGTTGAACCCACATTTACCAAAGAAACCGACGGTCTGTTCAATAATTATCGGTTTATCAATTGTGTCGTTTGTAACAAGTTTATACGTATTACGATTTATAAACTCGTCCCTTGTCTCCTTCTTAGCGCGCCATAACATAGATTCGTCCGTCATCTCTATAAACGCACATACATCTTCACTCATAAAACAAGTCGTTATATTTTGTAAATTATCATTCAATATTTTCTTATAGGCAATTTCGAATTTAATAATTTTGGGGTGATTGTAAATATCGCGATATAACTGGTATCTCATCATAAAGAGGTTGAACACTTCGTTTTTAATACGCTCACTGAACGACCAATATGTACCGAATAACTCATTCTGACAATCCAAAACGATAGATGAATTTTCTATAATACGCTCAATATTCACGTGTGAAGCAATTCCAAACACCATACAATCGCGATAAATATAATCCATTTTATCTACGTCTACTCCATTTACCTCATTATTGACGAATTGAAACCGAAAATCGTGATGATGAGAAGCTGGCGGATTAATTATATTACATATATAGTCTAGACCCTCGTCGGATATTTCAATGGTATCATTCTTTACCATATAACGAAAGAGTTCCTGAGAACGTTCCTCGTGGGTTCTCCATTTTTTATTTGTAATCAATCCACTATCCATGAGTTCCTCAATTAAATCATCAAATGTATGTGACGCAGGACCGTGCCCTAAGTCATGAAGTAAACCACCTAGGCAAATCCACTCCTGTTCCGTTTTCGTAATACTTGGTTTCAAACCATTTTTCATACGTTCGGTCATTTCATCGGGAGTCAATGGTTTCGTGTCTTCGGTAATAATTAGATGACCCTTACTAATTAGTGTATTCAACGTTTTCTTCAATAATCCATATACACCGACTTGATGATTGAACCGTGTATGTGTTGCGGTGGGGAATACACGATACGCCATTGACGTCTGTTTAATATAGGACATCCTATGATACATTGGTGTGTCAATAATTGAAATGGCTAAGTCGGACATAGCAATATCCCCCCAAACTTTATCGTAAATGATTTTCATTGTGTTTTGTTTTTAACGTATTTTATTAAGACATTAAAAAGTTTTCAATTTTATGTATTTGTTAATATCAAGTATATAAATACTTGTCACATAACAACGTATAATGGATAACGTTGACATTTGGAAAGTAGATAATAAACACAATAATAAGGAATTTACGCTATACATTAACAACAACCCTGAATTAAGACATCGCCATCTTCTTGATATAACAAAAGACAAATACACGTTGCTTGAAAATTTTATATATGATACATCGGTATTTCATTTTAATAGATTAGGTATTGATAATATTGGTGATTATTATATAGAATTTTGTTGTAAATCAAAGTATGATGACGATGACAATAATATATATATTGATTGTGACCCGGAATTAAAAAAGATAAATAATTATTATTTTCCTTTATTATCTTGTGTTACATATTTTACTAATAATACAAGTACTCCTACATTTATTAGCAATATTGATTTGGATACTTATAAATATAAAAAGTTCGAAAAACAACAGTCAATAATGTTGTCATTACCAAAAATAAACAAACAAATCACATTTGACGGACATTTTTACCACGGGAATGTAGCACTAACAGAACACGACGATACAAAAGAACTATATACAATCTCTATAAATTTGTGGAATAAAAAACCAAAAAATATTGAGTATTATATACCCAAATATGAAACCACTCTATCAAACAAAGAATATATTAAAACCACTTTTGAAGTAGATAATGGTAGTATATGTAACATTAAAGTTAGTAAAGATATAATTAATTATAATTTTTTCAACAGTCTCATGTATGATAAACGCATTGATGTGTGTTATGGATTTGATGATCTTATCACAAATTATTTAGGTGATGCTAACAATACCACATTTGTTTTTGAAGTTGACAAATTTATAAAACGTAACGCACACATAGATAAATTGAAAAATACATACGGTGATATTATTGATGATTATGAAGCAATTGTGAATAGAACAACTGAGTTTAAATATAATCGTTTTTTACAACGATTTCGATACACAGATATATATTCACCTGATGTATGTCGTTACATAGTAAATGAATGTGAAATATATAAAAAACAAAATAAGGGGTATGATAATGCAATTAATTATATTAATATAAAATATATACCATCTATATTTGGTATTGTTAGAACAACGAACGATAATACAATCGTGAACAAAATTTGTAATTCTTACAATCTTGGTAATATGAGTAATAACATATCCCTCGATATTATTGATATATTTGTGGTTGAATGTAAATGCAATGAGTATAATAGTTTAAAAATTGGTCAACGTTGTGGATTTTTTACATTTTCTATATTATTAAGTAGCGATTTTACCGGAGGTGGATTATATTTTGATGATGGATTAAATGTTAATTTGAATCGCGGAGATATGTTATTATACAATAGTAATATTAACCATTCAGTATTACCTATAACTAATGGTATAAATCGCTTTTTAGTCGGATTTGTGGATTTGGACCTTTATACATAATAATAATCTTGTACGACCCAAACCGAATAATGAGTATAATGCAGAATTATGATCATCCGCCACTAAATTTTATCAACCATATAACCATATTATACACGCTTTTCCAGATGAACCATTGTTACCATTTTTACCTGAGTTTGAACCTTTACCATCGCCATATCCCCAACCACCGTCTCCACCAGTCCCCGCAAACGTAGTCGTACTAGAAATTCCAGTTAATCCATCTTCCCAATCAGTTTTATATATATAACTATGGACGGGTGTTGTAGGGGTCTGGTTTGTATTCATCTCTGCCTCTGTCATTCCATCAGATAGACCGTATTTTGTATTCCCGTTAGTATTGCCCGCAATGGCATTGGTAACTTTGTTGGTTGCGGTTGAAGTATTCCATCCCGTCCAGCTCGAACCGTGACCTCTATCATTTTCGGTCCTTCTACCATTACCATGAAGAATTACTATACCCCCTTGACCCCCTGCACCTCCTAAACATTGCGCTAGTAGTGTAGTATCGCCCTTCAGTGTAGAAGAGCCACCTGCATTGCCATTTGTGCCTCCATTCGTTTGCCCTAAACCCGTCGCAGCACCACCAGTTCCCCTAACGCCACCAGCACCTATTTCAATAGTAATAGTGCTATAACTAGTAACAGGAACTGTGCCTGTTTTTACTTCTCCTTGAAATCCATCACGACCTTCATATCCTAATAACGCATGGTCTTGGGCACTACTATCATTATGATACCCCCCACCAGCACCACCACCACCACCACCACTACCCCCGATAATCATATATCTAAGTGATGTAGCTCCGGTTGGTTTAGTAATGGTCTGAGTAGAAGTTATTATTATATGTTTCGCTGCATATTTATTTGATATATCTGTTCCATTTAGTTGATAACCAGTGTTTAGTGGTTTTGAATTCGCATAAGTTGTTGTGAGAGCCGTAACACCAGAAAACGTGGCATTATTTGTTCCCGTAATATTTGTCGACCCTGGATGTAAAATATTAGTTAAAGGAATATCTCCTTTTTTATAATTGCTCATAATAATATAAATAAATATATTATTATAATACTATTATGAATGATTTTTTTATTTATTCAAATGCGAATTCTTTGTCTACGTTGTTATGTGATGAAATTATAGAATTATTTGAAAAAAGTTCTGCTAAATATGATGGTGTGACAATAGGTGGATTAAATAAGAATGTTAAAAACACAGATGAACTTACAATATACAAAAATGATATTAAATGGTCTCGTATTCATAATTTACTAGAAAAAGAATTAACTAATAATGTAAAAAACTATATAACTAAATGTAAACTTTTTTTACCAGATGGTTATCCTATATTTAATTCAGATCTTTTAATCGATACGATACAGATTCAAAAATACACCAAAAATATAGGAAAATATATATATCATAATGATGAATTGATACAAGATAAAAAAAAACGTGTACTTACATTTATATGGTATTTGAATGATGTATTGGATGGAGGTGAGACTGAATTCTTGAATTTTAACATTATTCCGGAAGCCGGAAAGTTATTTATTTTTCCATCTACATGGACATATCCACATAAAGCAAATATGCCAATTTCAAATGATAAATATATTATGACTGGATGGTTGTATGTATATTATTGACTTACATTTATTTTTGCTTTTTTTAATATTTTATGGTAATTGTGCCATTTGTATAGTGCCTGAAAACCACCACCGTTTTTCATATTTTAATTCGTTTGTTACCGTCAATGGGTTCACATTCACGACTTATTATTTCTTCTTTTTAATAACTTTAACCTTCACACTTCCAGAACCACTCTGAACCTTCTCTCTATAACTCTTATACGTCGTATATTCCTTCTCTAATGTATCCAATTCGGATAACCACATCTTCTCTAAACTAGTTTTCCTCAATAATTCCAACTCGTTCACTGCATTTTCCTTATCCTTCATAATAGACGCTACATTTTCTTCCGTTACAGAATCCATCGGCATCTTGATAAGATACTTATAATCTCCATCAATCAAATCAAACGTTCGTTCAGTTAGTAATTCAGTTACTACCTGTGCCGTCTTACGCCTTAAATCAATAACATTGACCAACGTTTCTTGAATATAACGCGCCTTATTAGATAACTTCACCAGTTTCTTCTCCAGAATATCAATCAAGTATGCTTTACGCTTTCCATATACATCTATACGAACCATATAAAAGTCATTGATAATCTCCTCTATTGACCCATATTTATGGAGTTTACGGTCAGCGTCAAACATATGCATATTTGTGCTACTTATGGTAGTAGTCAATTTCAGTAACTTCTCTATTCCATTGATTCCTGTGATTTCATCACACTTGGATTCGAGTTCTTCTAAATTACCGCGCGGGAATGTTACCTCGAAATCCACGGACACCTCAGTGCACACCGAGGTGAAATCACGAATGGATGCGGGTATCTTCTTACCATTTTTATTACTTCCATCCATCAATCCTTCCAGGAAACTGGTGTATGGCATGGTCCAAGACCCAATAGGTAACTCTGTAATACGAATCTTATCGGTTCCAATCTTCTCGTATTTACCCTTGACCAGATATTTCTTATCTTCCACCTTACGAATTGTGCCCTTGAACCCTTCATAATATGGAACGAATTCGTCCGTGTAATCTTGTTTCTTCAATTTCGCCCGAAGACAATCAATCATCTGTTGGGGATTATAGGACGGAATATTACAAGAGAACCCTGTTCCGATACCAGAAATACCATTCATAAGAGCAAAGGGGATAATGGGAACATAATACTCGGGTTCAACCAAAGTGCCGTCATCATCCAAATAGGTTAAAACTGCATCATCCGCTTCCGGGAAAATGGACCTGGTCATCTTATTCAAAAGTGTGAAGATATACCTCTCGCTTGCCGAGTCATCACCACCGTGAAGACGAGTTCCGAACTGTCCGTTGGGTTCCAATAGATTGATATTATTTGAACCGACGAATGTCTGCGCCATATTTATAATCGCACCATTGAGTGATGCTTCACCGTGGTGATACGCACTATGCTCTGAAACATAACCACTGAATTGCGCCACTTTAATTTCACTGGTCAATTTACGCTTGAATGCAGCGAATAAAATCTTACGGAGTGAAATTTTGAGACCATCAATCATATTGGGAATGGAACGCGCACAATCGTAGGTGCTGAAATGAATCATTTCATCGTTAATGAACTCTTCGTATTTCACCGACTTTCTGGATGTATCTAAGAATGAATGTTTATTATAATTTTCCAACCAAGTCTTACGGTCATTCGCGCGTTTTTTATTGAAAATTTTATCAATTACATCGTCACTCTCAGGTCCATTATAAATAAAATCTACAACTTTTTTGTTAGCAAAATACTCCTTAAATTCACTAGATGTGGAAGTCCCGAGACCCTTGAAATACTTAATCGTCCATCCGCTTGTATCCGTTGCATCTTTCCAAGACTGATATTCGCCCTCGTTATAAAACACCTTTACTTGCGAACCCTTCTTTGCTCTCAAAATGGGTGTATTCATGAATGAAAGGAACCCTGGAATACGGATTAGAGACGCCCATTCACTATGAAACAAGTTGATACAGAGTCCCTTGATATGAGAACCATCCGTATCCTGATCACATAAAATCATAATCTTACTATATCTCAAATTACTGGCTACGTCCTCCATAGTATTATATTCCTTCTCGTTTTCCAGACCAAGGATCTTCTTCAATTCGATAATCTCTTTATTCTCCGCGACCTTGGTAATCGCTTCTCCGCGCACATTCAGTAGTTTTCCTTTGAGCGGATAGATACCGATAGTATTCCTATCTTCACTTGATAATCCAGATACAATACCAGACAGAGCACTCAATCCCTCACATAAAATGAGAACACACTCATTCGATTTATTAGTTCCACTCCAATTGGCATCAATCAAATTGGGAATACCACGAATGGATTTGGTCTTGGAACCGTCGGTCTTTTTCGCAACCTCTTTGTTTTGTTTCGCTTCCATGAGGGAGCAAGCGACGTCCATCACACCCATCTTCGCTACCTTTTCAATAAAATTATCGCTTACTGTGCATGTAGAACCAAATTTCGCAGATGGTGTATTCATAAAGTCCTTCGTCTGACTATCAAAAGCTGGATTTTCTATATCACATCGCATAAATAATATAAGTTGCTCCTTGATTGCGTTTTGATTTACTGTAATCTTCTTCTTTTTCTCAATATATGCAACTAATTTACGTGTGATTTGACCGATGATATACTCCACGTGTTTTCCTCCCTTGAATGTGCAAATACCATTTACGAATGATATGGCTGTAAATTCGTGCGTGGGTGAAATAGCAACAGCGTACTCCCATCGCTCGCCTTGTGATTCGTGGACACGAGCGCCGTTTCCGACACCTCCGGTTTTCGGACCGATATACATATCAATGTATTGCTGGAAATTTTTAATGGGAGCTTGAATTCCGTTATAATGAACTTTTACATTTTTAGCAGAATGGTCGGTTACTGCTGCGATATCATAGGTGCGCTTCTTTAATAAAGCAAACATATCCGACGTTAGTCCATTCGGCATACCGAAACGACTATAATCCGGTTTAAATGTAATACGTGTGTATGGCTTCAGACTCTTTGTCTTAGTAATCACTGGTGGACAAATTGTATCGAGATTATCCTTGAATTCTTGGACATACATTAGACCTCGGCGATGGTCTACCGTTTCTACCTTTCCGTAAGTAGACCATATAAGAACCAATTTGAAACCGAATCCATTCTTACCTCCGACAATACGCTTCTCGGTTTTATCATAATTAGTGGACGTCCTCAAATGTCCGAAAATCATCTCTGGAATCCAAATGCCATATTCGGGGTGTTTCGCTATGTCAATACCGTTTCCATCATTTTCCATTATGATTGTGCCATCCTCACCGACTGTTATTGATATATCCGACACCATCTTTTTATCTAGAACCGGTGAGTTAATCATACGAACCACGTGGTCGCGACAATTCACAATACCCTCGTCGAATAACTTGTATAGACCAGGTACATATTCGATATTTTTCAAAACAATCTTATCTGTTTCAGTATCATGAACCCACATTGACGCGTCTACTGTTTCGACAGACCCGATGTAGGTATCGGGATTATCGAGAATATGTTCTTTATCGGTCTTGCGTTGGTACTGTTTAGCTAGGTCGGTCATAGTGTCTATTGTATTGGATTTATTGTTTTATATGGATTTATAAATTATTATCAATTTTATAGAGGGGGGGGTATTTGAATAAGTTGTGTTTTCTTCTGATTGTTTCTTCAACGGTATAAATGTCCAAAGGTATATATATACAATGTCCGATATTCCATTTGTTTTTAACTGTGAAAAAAATAGGGCGCAACGCGGTCGTCCTGGAATGTCTATGTGCGTTGAAACATTAACACAAAAGGGTAATAAACGTCAAAATACATCCACTAATAATACTCAACAGAGCACAGCTATGCGTTATGCTGAATATATCCGTATGAATAGTAAAACACAAATTGTTAATAATAATGGGTAGTTATATTTAGAAAATTTTTGTCTCTTCATACTATATATTATGAAGAGACCTGTTAGACACGACGATGGTATGTATCATATTAAAGGGCGAAAATACCCCGAATTATTTGGTTCTCGTATACAAGTTTTTAGAGGAAATGCGTATAAAACGACTGGTGGATTAACAAGTAGTAACCTTATTATGAATAAACACGGACGCGTTGTATCTGCTATCAAGCATAAGACAGCAAAGAAAGAGAAGCGTCTTCAAAACGCTGGTTATTTAACTAAAAAAGGACAGTTCGGTTTTATTAAGACGGGTGGAAAGACTAAAAAGAATCGCAACTAAATGTTATGAGAATACAATTGTATCAGAAAAAAATCAACTATGTGCAATAGTTGATTTTTCATTTTTTGTTTATTTCATTAGTTTTCATTTTTTTTGTTCGTTTCTTTATTCGGTTGTTTGTATGTTCCACAACAACCACAATGATCTTCGTTCGTCCAGTCAACCTTTTTATCTTTATTAATACCTTTTTCAATATAATACCATCTTCCCAGTGGTTTCGGTGTATCAATGCGCTTAAATGCGTTGAAGACCATTGTTACCGTATTAGTGAATAATTCTTTACGAAACATTTAAGATTTATAATTTGTAATTTATGATTTATGATTCTATTCACTTTTATCTTTTAATTTTTACTTAATTACGAAAATACTTATATAAAATTAATCAGTCAATTATAGAAAAATGGAATTTACTGACCTTAGACAACTATTTACAGAAGAACAAAAAACACAATCCTTTTTATATTTACAAGAATATTTATTGGATAAAATAGAAAAAAATGAACCATTCTTTATAGGTCGTTTATCGGGTAACGAACCTAATTTATGTGGAAGAGTATTAACTGGTGAAACTATACCAGCACAGTTAATGAATGAGATGCTTTTCACTGCTGGAATACAATTCTTATCACAGGATGATGTGAAGCAATTTGTAAAAATGTACGTTAACGCATGTAATAATAGTTCAGTATTATCTATTTGGTCGGGTGGAATGTATTCACAAGCAAAACCATTTTACGATTTTTTACATAAGATGAACCCTTATGCTTCCCGTATATGCGCACAAGCACTAGAACCATTTTATTTTATGAACGATGTGAATTATAAATACAACAGTATTTATAAAAATAAAAGGGTTCTCATAATTACATCACACAAGGAAACTACATTACAACAAATAAAGAACAATCGAGATGTTTTCGATAAACCAATTTTTGATGAAAGCACCAATTTTCATGTATATAAACCCGCTCAACAAAATTGCGGAAACCACGACAACCAATCTTGGACAAATCATCTTTTATTAATGAAAACAGATTTGAAAGCATTATATGATAAGACGCATTATGACGTTGCCTTAGTTAGTTGTGGTGGGTTTGGTATGATAATATCTGATTATATTCACACCGAATTGAATAAAAGTGTAATGTACGTCGGTGGCGGTTTACAATTATACTTTGGTATTATAGGTAACAGGTGGTCTCAACACCCAGTTGTATCTAAGATGATGAATGATAAATGGATACATGTCTTGGATGTTGATAAACCGAAAACATTATCATCAAATCCTGGAATATGTGAGAATAATTGTTATTGGTAAATAAAAAATAATATCGTTATTTATTTTTTATTTTTTTACACCTTTGAACATTTAAGTTCGCACAAAAAAGTGCTAACAAAAAGAAGTTCAAAGTTGGGTCTTTTCATACCCGCATAAAGTTTGGTTATAAGCACTCGTTGAAGCACTTTGATTACTTGTTTCTCTACATAAATAACTTGGTCTTTCTAATTTATTTATCGCATTTACTGCTATTTTGTAGATATTAGATGAACCATTACGGTCTCTATTCCACGACCCACAACCGCTCTTACAGCGCAATAGTCCGTGAATTAACCGTAATTCATCTTTGTTTTTCTTTTTATTTGGATGGGTTCTTACCATAAACTTCTCGCATACTCCACCATCACATTTGGAACATTTACAACTACTTCTAAACTCATCAACCAAAAACACATTAAAATTATTTTTTCTAAACAAGGTTCGCATTCCTTTTCCTAAGGTTGGTTCTTTGTATTTCATTTGTTTCCTTTGTTCCCAGTCACCTATACAAATTACTACATTATTTGGATTTCCATATATTCTTTTGAAATTACTTATCATCTTTTGCTCGTTTCGTTTGATATTGATATATTTACCAAACTTCAATTTACGAAACAATTCTTTACGATAAAAAGAAAATAGTATATGATTTATTCTATTTTTTTCTCGTATATATTCCTTATACTTTGTAATTTGTAATGACTTACGATTGTAATGTGATAATTCAGTTTCATATTCTATAATGGTTTTCCCTTCAATCTTATTGGTTTTCATAGCGAGAATAATATTGTTGTATTTTTTCATTTTAGTTTCTTTCCTTCGTTGATTTTGTGAATACCGAAATACATTCGCATCTTTGGAAGCATCATCTATGCAATAAATTAAATCTTCTTTTCCTGGATCGACGCCTACAATTATCTTATTTTGTAAGGTTGAATAATCGTCAAGTTCGTCAATATACAACTCTTTTGATATTCCTTTTTTCATCATAGGTAATTTCTTACCAACCAAATCTTCTCGTAAAAATAAAATACTTAATCCAATCCCATCAGTAGAAACCATATGATGGAATGAAAAATCCTTTTTATGAAACGATTTACGCTCCGTTCTAAAAAAGAACTTCCAAATCTTATCTTCGTTCTTTTTCAGTTCTCCATTTGTCTTGAAAAATCCCTTTGTTCCGTGTTCTTTTCTCAATAACAAATTGACTAATGTAGTTGTATCTAATCGTATGTATTTCGGTGCGATTTCACTTCGTAGTGGAAAAACATTATTAACACTTTCGCCATCATTTTCAACTTGTTTCATCATAAAAATCATACAAGGAAAATAATCCATCGTTTTACATTTCAAGTCATACATTACGCTATTTTTCTCAAACTTTTTTCGGTTTGGTAAAATGTGGTGTTTTTTTTCGGCAATCCATTTATGATAATGGTGATTTGATTGGTATGGTTTCCCATCCACATTCAATAAATCATTTTTGATTTTTCGTAACTCGGCACAAAGATTTCTTACTCGTGCTTCACGCTTCTTTTGTGTTTTGCCGAATTTTCTTATCTTATCCACTATCATTTTCTTTTTCCAAACAACATTTACATATCGTTCTACATATTCTACATAATGTAATTGAATATTATTCTCATACATTGTAATAACATCTTCCTTCAAATAATCCAATACGGTATTCAACCCCGCATAATCAATCGGGTCATTCTGTGTAAGTGGTAAATAATGATGATTGTAAAAAGTAGTAAGTGTATCCTTCATTTCTATCGTTTCATTTTTTGCGGGTTTTCCTCTTTTTTCAGTTTTTTCACCACAAACAACTTTCATAGAATTATTGATAAGTTCTTTGCTTATTACTGGTAATGTTTGATTATTGTTTTCATAATAATCTAATAAATACAGTTTGAGAAATTGTAAAGTATGAATAACAATCTTATTGGATTTTACAACAGCATCGTTTAATATTTTTGTATTTATTTCTGGGTGTTTCAATACACTTTTAAGTGAGGTTTTAATGGATTTGAAAAACTCTGGCGGTTTCTCTTTTGCCTTTTCCATTCTATATACTATGTAAAGATATTATTTTAAGTATATTTCCCTAAATAATATATTTTAAGTAAAACTCCCTAAACTTTCGTAAAAATATACATCGGCGATTTTATCCATTTTTCATTTACTTTGAATTGTTGCTCATTATTTTCTATTGTATATTTCGTTTTTACAAGTTGTTTAATAATAGACAACCAAGGTCGTTTTATTCGGTCAGGTTCGCCAACCGCCTTAATATTGTTAAAAGCAAACCATTTCCGTATTTCTGGTATAAGTTCCATAATTTTAGTTTGTATTTCTTCACACTTATCTAATTCATATAATGTATATGTATTTTTATTTTTCAAATCTAATATGCTAATAATTTTGTCTATAATATCATCTTGTTCTTTTTTATACAATTCACTTTTTAATCTCATTTGTTACTATATAATTTACATAAATAATTTTTAAGTAAATTACAGTTTATAATTTTTTAATCTACACTTACGAGTTGATGGTTTCCGTTTATACGTTGTATCATCTTTAATTCCGTAAGCATAATAAAAATAATTCTTATAATTTTCTGGTTTCACTTTATCTATCGCTTTATCAATATTCTTTTCCAATCCTTCAAATGTATATACATCTCGGTTTTTCTTGATATATGTTTTTATTTGGTTAAAATACATTTCTACACTATTCGTAACTGGACTATACGGTATGGTAAATAAATATTGATTACCACTTTTTAGTATTGCTTCTTTTACTATATCATTATTATGACTTTTCGCATTATCTAATATGATGAGATGGTTTTTGTATTTTGGTGCTATTTGTGTTTCTATAAACTCTACCATTCTTTCTTTTGTTGTTCCACCTTTTTCATAAAATATTTTTCCTGCGCATTTTGAATTATTGATAGCAACTAACAAAGTAAAACTACGAAATACAAAATTGTTATTTGTTTTTATTACGCAACGCTTACCTATAAAACATCTACTATATGATGGTTTCAAATGAGAGCCAATACTTGTTTCGTCCAAACAAATAATCTTATCAATTGGATATTTATGAACTTCATTATAGAACGCTTCCATTTCTTTACTTTTATCGGTTAGTTGCTTTCGTCGTTCTTTTGGATAATGTTGATGACGAGTTCGTTTTCGTGTTCTATTATTTGCTCTAATAACTCTACCTAAATGCTGTCTGGTAATATCCAAGTCATTATATTTTTGTTTCATAGAAAATAACAATTCATCCATCGTAAGTTGTTCGCTCTTATCAATCATATTTACAGCAGTCCTAACTTGTTCTTTATTTATCTTGTATGATATAGGTTTTCTATTTTTTCTTGTAATATTTTTAGTAGTTTTATACCTTTTCTCTTTGAAAACGCCCATTCTGGGGCGTTTTCATCATCGAAAAGTAACTGTTCCATGCGCATTTTCAATGCGCAAAGGTGTATACCTATCAATCCACCCTTTTAGTGTGCTTTTCTTACAATCAAATATTTCACAAACTTTATCCATACTATCATTATGTTTCAAATAATATTTAACCGCACCTAATTTATAATCATCACTTTTGTATTTATTCATATAATAAAATAAGAAAAAATACTCATATTTTGTGCGAACTTAAATGTTCAAAGGTGTATATTACATTTGGATAATAGGAACCCATATATTTACGAATGCATAGTGAGTCATATTTATTATCCACGTAGTCAAAACATCGTTCTTTCGCTTTCTGTATACTATACGGGAAGCTTGCGTTTGGTAGTATTTGTCTATATAAAAGCGCAGGTTGTGGTATAGCGGGGTCAATAAATATAGAGATTGTGAAGTTCTCCTGATTACAAGGAATTTTCCAACTATCGATTGTAGGACGAGGACGATTGGTAGACACCAAGTTTATACTAGCGTATCGTAAGTCATATGTTTCGTTTACCCAAGGTTTCGGTTGGTTTGAATTGTATCCAAGAGAACACATTAAACGAGGCATGCGAATAGTAACAGTATATAGAGAACCTGCTTGAATACAAGCAATCATATAATTTGCGTCGTAATTTGTTAGAGAACCCGCAGGAACATTCATAAATGTGAAGTTATCGTTGGTGTTACATACGGTTCCTGTAATCGGGTTAGTATCTTGTGAAAAATTGGTATAAATATTACCTTGTTGTTGATAATCTATATCACATAATTGTGTAGGTTCTCCATTAATGTAAGTGGAAGGAGGAATTCCTCCCCAATAATGAACCATAGGTAGTTTTTTTACGAAAGATGGTGCTGGAATTTGTGAGTTATAAATACGGTATAATGCGAAGTATATACTTTCGGGATTTAAATCCAAATTATACGAATAAACTGCGTCTTTTTGTCCAAGGTTCTCCAAACCCAAGAGTTCTTCGTCATTGATATGATAGATTGCTTCTATAAAATTTCCTATTTCGTATACTTGGATAGAAAAATAGTCGGCATATGGATGATTCGGAAAAGGGTTTCTCGTTGGTTGTTGGAGAACCTTGGAAGAAATATTCAAAAAGGTCGTATTTTCTGGTAGTATCATCCCAAAATAAACGGCAGTTTTATCAGGATATACAATATTGAAATGATTATCCTGATAATCAAACCGGTAGTTCCACGAGCATTTTAAAGAATGAACCATATTTATATATGTTAGAAGCAACAAGAGTAGCATTTGTAAATATTTGTGATTTATTATTATATAGATTTAAAAGTATATAATAATTCGGTCGTATCAATATTACTTGAATATATGATAATACTAATACCATTAGGCGGGACAGGTGAGCGTTTCAAACAGTTAAATTATAATAGACCCAAGGCATTGATAAACGCATTGGGAAAACCAATATTATATTATTTATTGGATAGCATGAAATACGAAAAAGACGACATTATATATATACCTTACAACAAAGAATACATAAATTATAATCTGGAAAGTGTATTGCGTAAAGATTATCCAGAAATTAACTTTAAATTTTTATGTTTGAATGAAAATACAAGAGGAGCTGCAGAAACCATTAATATAGCATTGAAGTGCATTGATATCTCAGATCGTCCAATAATATCATTGGATGGTGATAATTTCTATAATATAGATATATTATCAAAATGGAATCGGAAAAATGAAATAATTACAATAGATGACACTTCCAGTGGAGCACCAATATATTCCTATGTCGAAATTGACAAAGTGAATAATGTTACTAATATAATGGAAAAGGTAAGAGTATCAAATTATGCGTGTACTGGTGCATATGGTTTTGAATCTTATAAAGAATTATTAAAATATACACAGATTATAATTGATAAAAATATACGAGATAAAGATGAATTTTATATATCAACCGCGATACGCGAAATGATAAGCAATACTACCCACTTCAAAAATATAGTAATAGACAAGAATCTATGGATATGCTTAGGCACACCAATATTATTAAGACAGTTTTGTAATAACTACCCCAATGTATCTTGTATAAACAATAAGAGCAAAATAAAACATATGCGTATATGTTTCGATCTGGATAATACACTAGTATCCTTTCCAAAACTAACAAACGATTACACAACTGTAGAACCAATACAAAAAAACATACATTTTTTGAAATATTTAAAATCATTTGGACACACAATAATAATATACACGGCTCGAAGAATGAAAACTCATAATGGTTGTGTCGGCAAAATAATGTCTGATGTAGGTAGTATTACTTTTGATACCCTGACTAAGTTTGATATTCCATACGACGAAATATATTTTGGTAAACCTCATGCGAATGTTTATATTGATGATTTAGGGTTAAACGCATATGAATGTCTTGAGAAAGCGTTGGGATTCTATAATGATATCATTAATCCACGAGCGTTCAATTCGATTACAGAAGGTACCATAGATACTATTACCAAGCGTTCAAATGACTTATCTGGAGAGATTTACTATTATAAAAATATTCCACAGACAGTGAAAGATATGTTCCCAATATTTATGGATTATGATAATGAAAAACAACAATGGTATACAATGGAAAAAATAAATGGGATATCAGTATCAACCTTATACACATCGCAATTATTAACAACAACAATATTAAAAAATGTGATGAATAGCATTAATCGGTTACATAATGTTCCGATACACGACATGTCAAATATAGATATCTATGCAAACTATTATAATAAAATGAAATTAAGATACGAATCGTATGATTATTCCAGATTTAAAAATAGCGAAAGTGTATTTAATTATATACAATGTGGATTATTAAATTATGAAAAAACCAACAAGGGAAAAATATGTGTAATTCACGGCGATACAGTAATGACAAATATAATAATTAATAATTATGATAAAATAAAATTTATAGATATGCGCGGAAAACTAGGAGATAAAGAAACCATTTATGGTGACTATTTATATGACTGGGCGAAATTATATCAATCATTATTGGGTTACGATTTAATTTTACAAGAGAAAGAAGTTTTATCACTGTATAAAGAGAATTTAATAGAATTTTTTGAGATTTTTTTTGTAGAATTATTTTCAACTGAGGAATTGAACGAATTAAAAATAATTACCAATAGTTTATTATTTACATTAATTCCATTACACGATAATGATAAATGTGATAAGTATTATAACATGATAACTTTATAACAATCGTTCAACCAACATAAAAGAAATAATGATATATTAGTATATGTACAATTCTTATGATGTATTTGATACGCTAATTGGAAGATTATGTTACGAAGGAAAGAATATATTTACAATCATAGAAAAAACCAAGAACATAGAAAACTTCAGAGAAAATAGAATTAAATATGAGTCACAAACCAAAAATTTCGACGAAACATATTTTATGTTGGATAAGCATTATGGGAAAAATATGTGTGAAATAAAAGAGTTGGAATTGAAATTGGAATTAGAGATGTCATTTCCAATAGTAAAATACCTAAACAAAATATGCCAAGAAGACATTTTAATAAGTGATATGTATTTAAACGAACAACAAATAAGAACACTTTTGAATAAACACCAAACAATAGAAAATAAACTTTTAGTTTCCTATGATGGCAAACACAACAATACAATTTGGAAGGATAAATCAATAACGGATAAAATAAATTGCCATTATGGTGACAATTTGAATAGTGATTATAAAAATCCTATAAAACATAATGTAAATTCAGTTCATATTAATGATACTATGATGAATGATGTAGAACAAATGTTGTATAATGTTAATAAAGAAATTGCATATATAATTAGGGCGGTAAGATTATCACACAATACAACAGATAAATTATGCAAAGTTTTTACGGATTATTCACTACCATTTGCAGTGTTAGTGTGTTTAAAAATAAAAGAATTAGTTATTGCGAATAAACTTGAAACAATTGTGTTTTTGAGTCGTGATGGTTACTGGTTTAAAGAAATATACGACATAATGTATCCAAACGACAAGACTACGTATATATATTTTAGCAGATTAGGTGTGCAAAATAGTAAAAAAAGTATAATCAAACAATTCGAAGACATACCAGGAGGTAAATTTGTATTTGACCTGCAAGGTTCTGGTAAAACATTTAATTCGTTAAATTTAAAAGACTGCTTTTATTTTATGTGTTTCCTGTCGCATAATAGTTCATTGCCCAATTATTTGTATAATCATTCGAACCTAGTTAGCAATATAAAAGAAGTTATCGAGGATTTATTTATTGCACCTCATGGAAGTATGAAGAGCTATAATAGTAACTCAAATGAAATCGAATTATTAGAACCTGAACATAATACGAATGAATTCCAATGTTATTTTAAAGGAATTAATTTATTCAAACATTATTGGAATACTATAGGAAAATATTGCAATTTTAATGTTAATAATGAAGAATTGAACACATCGGTTCGTAAGTTTCATAATAATATCGTCAAACAAATCGAATTGAAAAATATAGTACACTCCATCATAAAACACGTTAATACTCATACTCAACCATATACGAAACATCCCATGAAGTTCTATTCGCAGATAGAACAGGATAAATATTATATCGAAAATATAATTAAATATAAACAAGGTGGTTTTTTTCTAGAAATAGGCGGATACGACGGAATTACTGGTAGCAATACATATTATTTGGAAAACCAATTGAATTGGAATGGAATTATAGTTGAGTGCAATCCTACATTGGTAGAAAAATGTAAACAATCAAGGAATTGTTATATTTGCGATAAAGCGTTATATGAGTTAGATGATTCTAATATTGAATTTACAATTCCGTATGGCGATGAAATAGTAGGGGGCAAAGAGCAGTTAGGTGGTATTAAATCGCTTTTAAAACCAGAAAGTTTAAAGGTTTTTCAACGATGCTATAAAAAAAGCAAAGATATAATTGTAAAAACTATCAACATTAATACATTACTCGATAAACGGAAAATATATAACATTGATTATGTTTCACTGGATGTAGAAGGGGGTGAATTATCTATATTAAAAACTTGGGATTTTAATAAACATAAGGTTAAGTTTTTAACAGTCGAACATGGAAATATATACCACTATCAAAAATCTATAAATGAATTATTAACTAGTAAGGGATTTATATTACACAGAAATAATAAATGGGACGATGAATATATATATATATAGAATAATTATAAACAATTTAGACGTTTAATGTGTATTCCATATATAATATGGACTTCTTAGATACGGCGAACAATATGACAAACAGGTATAAGACTAATAAATGGACCAGTTATATAGAAAAAAATGGTTCATACAATGATATACTAAGAAACGTAGAAAATGTAAAAACAATATTTGAAATTGGAACACAAAATGGCGGTTCTGCACAAGTATTGAGTAAATTATTTCCACATGCGAAGATTTATACCATGGACATTAATCCTCTCAATACAGATTTGGGTGAAAATATAATTTCATTAACGAGCGATGCTACAAAACCTGATAATTTAACTTTATTACCTATGTTTGATATTATTTGGGACGATGGTTCTCACAGTTGTAATGATCAAATAAAATCTTTTTCATATTTATTCAGAGAAAAATTAAATAACGAGGGTATTTATATCGTAGAAGATTTAGAACATTGTTACCAATCATGGTGGAAAAATAACAATAGTGACATGGATTTTCATGATTATATAAGACGTTTAATAGACAGCATAAATGCAAAACAAAGTCATGTAACATCCACCAATAATGGAAAATTAAAAATAAAACCTGATTATTATTCGGATAATTTATTTAACATCTCAGTGTACAAGCAAATTGTTTGTTTCAAGAAAAGGCAAAATCAAAATCAAAATGAATCGATATTTATTTGATTAGCTTATGTAATTTATATATTGTATGAGTAAAATATATAAATTATGAAAAAGGTATGTTTAATGATAACTGGACAGATGAGAACATATGAAAAATGTTTTAATAATATATTAGAAAACCTCATATTATCAAATAATGGATATGAATTTGATATATACATTTTAACAGAGTTTTATGGAAAAAATGGCGGAACACCTAAAAATAAATTTATAAATCATACAAAAGACATTATTGATTTCCAAAATAATATAAAAAACACATACGGACATTATTTGAAGTCACTGATTATCGAAAGCGATTCAAATAAAATAGATTATCCTTATTATCTTAATAATTATGGACCTTGGTTGTGTTTATATAAAAATAAAATATTGTATGATTCGATTGAATGTGTAAGTAATTATGATGTAATTATTCGTATGAGACCGGACGTTATATTATCAAATAAGATAAACTTACAATCAATGACAGACCAAAATACTATATACATAGTATGTGGATTACATACCAGAAATAATTCATGGCTTCATAATAGAGATTGGGACCATATGTGTATAAGTAATAACAAGGGCATGAAAATATGGAATAAATATTATGAATATTTACAATATGAATCGCCACAATCATTTCCAGATGTAGTTCGTTTTAACAATAAAGGATTTTGGATAAATGAAACAAACGATAAGAGCATTATAGCAACGCAAATGTTATTTAAAAAAATGATAATAGAAAACTATAAATTACATTTTGACGCAAATAATGTGTTTACTACACCTATTCGTTAAATTTCAACTTTAATAACTTCCACCATATCATCAATACTTTTCTTATTAATAACCTCATACTCCAGATTATTTAAACCAGAACTCAACACTTCTTTATTTTTTCCTTCATTGTTTAAACGCTGAAATGTTGTATAATGTTTTTGTGTATTGTGTGGAACATTGTGTCTTTCTCTATCATCAGTATCATTAAAACGCAAAATATATTCAGGGTGTTCCATTTTATTGGTTAATAATGATATTTTTTTAATATTAAAAAACTCCGCACGATTTTGTAGAGCCTTGTCCTCTACACCCCACCCCCATATATCATTCGGAAATCCGTTTATTTTATGTATAGTGTCATTAGTTATTTTTATAATACCACCCAATGTATTACATTGAGACGTGTATATACCAAGGACATCATTATCTTGGACATCCAATTTATAAAATTCGTTCACGCATTTAAATGTAGGGTTTATATCAACGTCGTGTGTAAAAAAATGCTTCGTTTTATTTTCATATTCCTTAAAACCAATATTCAGTAACATACCACGATTAAATAATTTACCTTCATTTTGTTCAATCACTACAACTTTTGTATTGGGTAAATGTTCTTTTAACAACGGAACTGTGTTTGTAATAAAATAATCTAAATGCGTTTCTCGTTGTCTATAAGGAATCAGTATTATATTATCAAACATCTTATATAATGCTGATTGTTAATAAATCTTTATGTCGTTGGTAATTTGAGTTATATATAATTTTTTTAGTAAAAAGTTAACTTACTCTGGTTATTAGAGAGTATACAATGATTAAAAAAGTTTGAATAGTATCATAGTTTATCATGTGTATATTTATAGTTTGAGCTGTTATCAATCATCAAATACATCTAAAATCTCATGTAATTTCAACCGAAGTTCATACAACATACGTGAGGTTTCAATTGTGGTAAAGCCGGTGAGTTCAGTCCATGTTATACCCATATCATCATATATTTCACAGGACATAATGTCGTGGATATGTCTCGGGATAATGTTGGTCAAATTATTTATAAATGTTTTGAGTCTAGGGTGTAAATTCAAATAAGAACCTATATTATCTGTTTCGCTATTTATATAACAGTATAGTTTGTATAGAATATAAACCGTAGTACATTGACGTGTTGAATCATTCAGTTCTCCAATAAAACTCCCACATTTATTTCGGAATACCCTGTATTGGAGTTCTGTTACCGTTTGAACATTGACGTTTGTATAGGTGTTACCGGAACGAAGTTGCATATTTATTGTTGTTGTTTGATTTAGATTGTAAAAGTTGAATATAGAATTCAATTTTTACATATTCTAACCTCTCAACTAACGATTTACCCCCCCCATAATTCAAGGAAATCGCCATAGGCGATTGCTCGGTATATAGCAAAGGATTTTTACACTTTTCCTCTTCAAAAAATAACAGTTCCACGCGCATTAGAACTACGCAAATGTGTAATTGTCCAAAGGTGTATAACTACATAATAAATCGCGTGAAAAAAATGGTATAAAAGTTGTAAAAAAATACTATTATACGTCTTCGGACGACCACCGTGGTTTCCTTATACCATCACTATCTAATTCATATGAATTAGATAAACTCGGAATGAATTTCAAGTCTGGATCTTGGTACTCAGACCCATAGCTCCCAGTAGAATGATCCTGTGCCAATTGTATTTTTCTCTTTTTCTCTTCTTGTTCTTCTTTGAGTTGTTGTGCTTTTTTTTCATTCTCTATTTTCTTTTCTTTTCTTTTTCTAGCAGTCTCTTGCTTTTTTAATTCCTCTGCTGCTTTGTTACGTTTCCTTGTTTCCACACCCTTTGCTGCTGCTGCTTTTCTTTTAGCCATTGTTTCGTCATCTATGTTATTTTCTTTCATTTTTCTATCAGCCTCTTGCTTCTTTAATTCCTCCGATTCTGCTTTTCTTTTGGCTATTTTCTCGTCCGCTATTTTCTTTTCTTCTATTTTTCTAGCAGTCTCTTGCTTCCTTAATTCATCTGCTGCTGCTTTGTTACGTTTCCTTGTTTCCACACCCTTTGCTGCTGCTGCTTTTCTTTTGGCTGTTTTTTCATCCGATGTAATTTTACTATTTGATTTTGGTTTTGGTTTTGGTGTTGATTTTGGTTTTGGTTTTGGTGTTTTTGTTCCACCATACATCTTCTTCGATTGTTTACATGTTTTGTTCATTCTTCTAAATCCCATTATATATATAATGCACACAAAAATCTAAATTACAAATCACCTATATCAATCATACATTTACCGCATTCTATTTCAGGTTTATCTCTTTTACCCGACTTACTTTTATTATTTGGGTCGTATAAAATAGACCATAATGCATCATTTTCCCAGTCGTGTTTCATACCAGTATACTCCGGACTCCGTATATACCGAATCGGATAATTACTCTTCTTATAAAAGCGCTTTCGTTGCAACCATTGTCTTGCGAATATATCATGACTATCCACAATATCAACAATAACCGGATTCTTATGCTTCACGCGTAGAATACGACCAACTGATTGTGTAATATCCGTTTTTGGACTCGCCATAACAAGCATACTCAGTGTCTTTATATCCAGTGCTTCGGCAGCCATTGCATACGTCGCAAGAACAATTTGCTTCGTCTCTGTCTCTTCTAACGCAGTCTGCTTCATACCACCAACATAGTAACCAACAGTATTTATTCCTTTATTAAATATTGATTCATATAAATAGGTTAATAGACATCTATTATGACACAAAACCATTACTTGACCTTCCGGATTCTCAATTAATAAATCGTGCACTACACGAACTATAAAATCAGACCTGGGACCGAAACTAGATAATTTGGATATCATCGTGCTAAATTTTACATTACCGCGAAAATCATATTCAATAGTATTAAAATCTGTATCGTTAGTTATATATTCTATTCCACGGACGTTTACGACATCGTGTTGTTCCCTTAACAACGAATACACTTTCGGACCGATAAACATATGAAGTAGTTTCGTCAGTTTATCCTTACGTTCAACTGTCGCTGAAATACCGAGCATACAAGGAGTAATGGTTTTGAGTAGTGTTTTAGAAAACTCTTCGCTTCCAATACGGTGCACCTCGTCGATAATCGTTAAACCAAATTGGGAATAAACCTCTTGATTAAATGTCTTATTATACATTGTCTGAATCATACCAATAACGATATCCTTGTTATCACAATCACAAACGTTCGCTTGAATCTTACCTACACGGGCACCCGGTAGGAATTCTTCTATTCGTTCAATCCATTGATTCATTAGGAACTCTTTATGCACAAGAATCAGTGTCTTTTTTTGTAGCACTTCCACAATTTTTAGAGCCATAACTGTATTATGTGTTACAGTACAATCACCCAATACAAAACGACGATTTCCATCTATCTCAAATCCATAATACCGACCAACACCCATATTTGTAACTTCAATATCGTAACATTGGTCCGTTATATTAGGTTCAGATACATCATCTAGTAACAATTCAGAAAGATTGGTTCCGTATATACAGATACTTGGACAATCAGTTTCTTTATCTTCGTGGACGACTGTATAGCCTAGCGACCGTATAAGAAACAAAACGTCTTGTGTAAACCTTGGATATCCATCCAAGTCTGTAATAACAATTATGGTGAGGTTATCATAATCAAAACAATAACCGGTGTTTTCTTGGACCCCGTATATTATACCCATCAATAAACATTTACGAACCGCAAAATCATTTATTAAATATTTACGCGGTATTATCCTATTAACCGCCGATATGCATTTATTTCGAATACCATTGTTGTATCCCAACCAAAAACCGATTGCATACGGATCACAATCAATATCCTGCTTTACAAAATCGATTATCGCGCGGTATCCCATAAGACTACCACCATGTTCCTTTAATTTATTTTTGAGCGCGAAGTAATCATTTACTGATATATCCAAAATGGAACCTTTTTTAATATAATTGTCGTAATCTATATTACTTTTTAGTGATAGAATGTGACTTGCGTTTACTATATAACTTTCGTCACTACGAACATCTTTTATTTTATACATTTGTTCAACACCGCGTGCTAACGTTAGGACTTTTCTCGGGGTTGAATCATCACCCATTAATATATCACCTACAACCACATTTTGCACCATTTTAACAGATCCGTCATACATAAGGATTGGTGTGTTGATTCCTAGGCATTTTCCTGCACCGCAATACACTTCCAAAATTCCTCCACCATATTTGGTGTCGTTTGGTTGCGATACGTGTGAAGTATAAACATCCACAATCTTTTGTTGGTAATCTCTCAATTTCCTTGGAAATGAAACTGAAATATCTTCACCGTCATCCAGTTCATTACGTTCGGGTGTTCCGTATCGTTCAATCCCATAAAACCGAGGTATGTATATTTTATTGGGATTTTCCCTGTATACAGGAAATGCGGTTTCGGCTGTCTGTGCGAATGCGGGTCCAGGAACTTGTGGTTTTAAATATAAGTCTATTTTCAAAAAAGTCAACTCCTTTTCTGGGATAACCGATTTCGGTATAGTATAACCTTTTTTCCCAATATACGAAGCTTCTAAAATGGTTTGTTTAACACCGTCATCTAATTTATATGGCGGTGCCTTGGGTTCTAATTTTGTTTTTCTTTTTGGTGGCATACAATAACTATTTTTCTATATTTAATAGGTATTGTATTTATTTTAATCAATTTTTCTTGGTCTTATTTTTCTTGGATTTGCCTCCTTTAATACTCGGAGGTGTTTTTGGTTTTCTTCCTTTCATACTACTAGAACTGGGTGCTAGCGCTAGCAGTTTTCTTCCTTTCCTACTACTAGAACTGGGTGCTAGCGCTAGCAATTGTCCACTAGACTCTTTCTCTTCATATCTCCCCGGACGCTGCTGCTGCATACTTGAAGCATGATTAAATAGGTTTTGGTATAGTTCTAGTTGTTTTTGTTGTTGTTGTTGTTGTTCCTGTTGTCCTTGTCTCGCCAACAGGTGTTTGATTTGTCTTCCGATTATTTTACTACGATCATTTTTCGCATTCATAAGAGCAATTTGATTCTTCTGGCGCACGTTACCAATATAAGCGTAATACATTATGTGTAACACCAAATATGTAACAACCGTTATTAATAATAACGTTCCAATGTCGCGTTCGTCAGTCACTTCGTTTAATTTGTCCGTCAACCAACCTATGCTTTTAGAAAAAAAATCGAGGAGTGCGATTAGGTTTTCATTTTTATCGCTCGCGGTTACGCCAACTGGCAGCGCAGTAGTGTTATGTATATTTTCCACAATCCCCAAAGTTGAATTTCCTTGCCCGGGTAAATATTTCATCAGTTTGCCACTGAAAAGCCCGACGTAAAACGCAATCTCCTTCATCAAATCCAAGGGTGGTTTAGCAAGTGCGTCCACAGGGTTGTTAAATAAGCCAAGCGCACGCCGCATGCCTACTGCTGTCTGAGATTTTCCCGTGAAATAGAATCCCGTAAATATAGATAAGATACTCATAAGATACACAGGTAAAATATTACCTATCTTTTCTGGATCTTTCATATCTGAGTTTTCGTTGAACGATTTATAAAGACCCTTCAGTTCTTGGTCTAGATTTGTAATTTCATCTGGTGTATAGTCTAACTTATTCGTGAGAATGCGTGTATTAATATCACCTGGTGCTGTGCGAGGAGCAATGTATCCATGCTTATTGTTTTTTGTTGAGGATGAAGAGGTTGATGATGATGAGGAGGTTGATGATGATGATGAGGAGGAGGGTGGTGTTGGAGTCCCCCCGGTCGTCTGATCTTGATAGTAGAATCCGGCCCAGAATTCTTCACTCAAATTAACATCACTAAATAATTTAACAATAGCGGGCCAATACATGTAAATAATAACTGCGGACAAAATTATATATGTATTCTTCCCCCCCCCCTTCGTTTCTCCTTTTTCTCCTTTTTCTTCTTTTTTTAACGCTACGTCTAGCGGTGACATTACTCTACTATTCAATATCGTATACACCCTCCCCACCAACGTATCCATATCCTTAAACGCTGCTTTAAACTTCTTATTCAAGTCTGGTGGATTCATATATATAATCTATATATATTTTTTAATAAAGTCATCGCGTGATAACACATCAACCCCAAGTTTTATCGCAATTTCAACTTTACCTGACTTTTCATCTAAATCCTTAACCAGAACAACAAATGTATTTTTACTAATAGAGGATGCGATTTTACCACCAACATCAATAATTTGGGTTTCTAATTCTTTATCACGGAAACCAGTCATTAATATAGACTTTCCAAATAATGGATGATTTTCATCATAGTTCTTTTCTACTGGTCTGGGTATTTCATACAACTTATATTCAAGACCACATTCTTTTATAAACGCAACAAAATCTTCTACGTGACTTAAAAACGATTCAGCTGACTTCTTTTCAATTCCGCGTATTGCCAAGAGTTTTCCTAATTTTCGTTCATTCTCATCTAAAACATTTGGATACGCAGACATTATTAATTCCGTCTTTTTCGCACTAAAACCACGACCAAATTTATTGGAAACCGCCATCAATGTATGAATTGGTGCTTTTGATACCTTCTCTTTAATCCCTTCGTATAATTTGATAGAGGTCTTCTCTTGAAATCCATCAATAGTTAAGTAATCTTCTCGTGTCATTTTCAGAATTTTGGGGACACTATTGAACCCTGCATTTATCAATTTCTCTACATTTTTTTCTCCAAGTCCGTCCACTTCCAGACCCTTGAAAAAACCAGAAATATTCTTCACTAATACGATACTATTATTTTCTGCATTCTTCAACATAATATCAACGTGTGTTTCATTCCATATGTATTCTTCTTTCGGCATCTTTGCTTTTTCAGCAGGTTGTGTAACTGCTTCAATCTTTGGAATCACATCGCCCGACCGAATAAGTTGTATAATCGCCCCGACACCAATCTTATTCTCTTCTATAAACTTGGCGTTGAACCCAGTTGCATATTTTATTGTTACGCCTCCGAGTTTCACTGGTAGAATTTGAACTCGGGGTTTCAAATAACCGTCCTTACTAGGAGACCATAGAACATCCACAACATGCGCTTCCGCTACTTGGTCGGATAGAACCATCTTGAATGCAAAGGTATGCTTAGGATTTCCCGAAACACGGGGATATACCTTATCATTCGCAACTATAATTCCATCGATTTCATATTCGTAATTATTACGCCAGTCAATAAGTAACCCAGAGAGTATTTCATTCGTTATAGTTTTATATGTTTCATTACGAACAACGATAACATTTAGTGACGCCATATAATCCATCTGTTCCACTGGTGTTAGATTTACCGGTTTGATAACTTCATACGCAACAAAGTCTATATCATTTATACGCTCGTCCTGTGTTTTCTGGTTCACTATACCAGCAACCATATTACGTGGATTAGAGAACTTATCTGCATATTTAGTATTAAATGTATCTTTTTTTATGATGAATTCACCACGTATAACCACACCCTTATTTTTAGGTAATCGTAACTTTGGTATCAAGTGACTAACATCTTGACCGACTTTACCATTTCCACGAGTGTATAATTTCGGTTCATCGCCTTCGGTTGTATATAGACCACTAACCCCATCCAATTTTCCAGAAATCACATAATCACCCAAATACTCTTTCATCCAAGACGTTAGACTATTTGTATCGGGTTTAATTTTATCCATAGACCACATCTCATATGGAAGCGTTGCCTTATTTTTTGTTACTACCGCTCCTATTTGCGCTATCAACTCATTATTTGGATATTTAGTTTTAATGAATTCATCTAAAATATCATATTCCGCGTCGCTCATAATCGGACTAGAACCCTCTTGATGAAACGCGATGTTAGCAGCGTCCATCATTTTTATCAAGTCAGTTTCGCTCATTTTTTCCAACGTTTTTATTCCATCGTTTTTATAATCTATAACGTGTTCCGATACACTCTTACTCGGTTTTATATTATGACGTAAAAGGTTTTTGGGTTTAACAATACTTCCAATTGGTGGTCCTCCAGCAGACGCAACAACTGCTGTACCATCAATGCGTTCGGCAGGGAGTTTATAGTCCATTTTCAAAAAATCAAATATAGATTTTTCGGTCGGAAATAACTGTTCTACTTTTACCCCTTTGGTTTTTCCTTCCATTTTTGAGAAACCGTGTTCATTTAGCGTATAACCCATATTAAGAGCGCGCTCGCGCATCGATGTATTGAACCCTTTACTACCTGTGAAATATAGGATTGAGAATGCGAATTCTTCTGGAGATGTATAGAGAAAATCCACACGTCTAGCATATTGACCGTATGGTAATTTTGCTATAACGAGGCATTTGGTTTTTCCTCGTGAGAGAACTTCAATAATAATATTCTTCTCAATTAGTGAATCGATGAATGTTTTGAATGTATTTGGGTCTTTTGATGTAATAATGATATCAATGTCTCCTGAATTAGATAATCCTCGTCTATAACTACCTACTATCTCGTATCTTCCATCGGGGTCGTCTTTTGGAAAAGAACTGGCGATATGCTTCTCGAAATCTATAATTTCATCGCGGGGAATGCGTTGTAATATATCATTATAGTATTGTAACCCGACACGTTGTTTATCATTTAATAATTCATCTTTACGTTTTTCCAACTCCGAAATGGTTTTAATACCCTTATCTACAAGTTCCTCTGCCTTCTTTTCACCTACACCATAAATATCAGAGAACACATCTATTGCCTTTTTCTTTTCTACCACCTCTTTATTACGGTCGAGAACCTTCAATGTTCCTGTTTCTTTATAATCAATGAGTTTTTGATAGATGGTAGTACCAATTCCTTTTTGACCTTTTAATTGTTCGGGACTAGTTATATCTCCAACAAATGTTGAAATGGTTTCATACGCATTATTATAAGCGCGTGCACGCATGAAATCTTTATTGTGTCGCATTACGAAAGAGAGAGTCAACATCAATTCGGCATACATCTCATTCAATCGTTCTTGTGTTGGTGGATCGACCACATTGACATTCTCTTCATTACTAACCTTTGTTTTTTTAGGCATTTCTATATCTTGTGAAATAGTGTTTAAATCTTTATTTTGATTTTTTTTTGTACGCTTGACTTTGATTTTTATAATCTGCTTTTTTGTTTCGTTTAATTTAGTAGAACTTTTTTTTGAATTATCATCACTGCTTTTCGGTTTTACACTTGTGTTCTTTTTTGTCTTATCGCGTTTTTTTATGAGTATTCGCTTGGTCTTTTTATGAATTTGTATGTTGGACGATGGCATATAACATATATAATAGATTTATATAATAAACCCTCATTCTAAACCATGGAGAAATATATTTTCTAATTCTAAAATATACAAAAATGAAATTCATTGCCAGTCCCTTAGAACTTATATTATTTGGGTTGTTCATATTCTATTTAGTATTCCAAATCGATACACCTCAATCATTGGTTCCTTATATTGAGAGTGGGATAGGAATGGCAATAATAATAGGTATAGCTCTATATATGTTCCTATGCACTCATCCTATATTGGGAGTAATGTCTATTTTTGTAGCTTATGAAGTTTTACGTCGCAGCACTGTCCGTTTTACTCGTATGACTCTTTTAGAGCCGAACCCCGTTCAGGCGAGTATAGATAGTGAACTCAAAGCAATGAACCCACCAAAGTTATTCACACTTGAAGAGCAAATCGTATCTAGTATGGCGCCTTTACCAAATATAAATCCTACCGATTATGTAGTAAGTTCGTATAAACCGGTGTCCGAATCAACACACGAAGCAGCGGAACTATAAAATTTGTATACATATATTTCATAACTAATTGTTTATTTATGAAATCACTGTATTTAACCCGAAAATAACGCAGATACTGCACTTGGTATATAGGTAAACACTCTGAATTTTGAACTGTATCTATATTTCTCCTGGAAATCCTTTGTTTTATTACACGTTATTAGACCATTTCTAGGATAGAAATCATAGAAGAACTCTTTATCATTTGTGAATCTTACTATCATTGTGAAAACACAAATTATACCGATACCCGATGTTAATAATAAAATACCGTTTAATGTACTTGTAAATATCATTATAATTATCGGCACAATTACCGTGATAATCGTAAAAAAGTAATTGAATGCTGTTACATTATAATAATTTGTATAATTGTTTTCACCATCTAGACTACATGTTCGCTGATTTCTAGTTATTTTTTTTATTGCGATTTTATAAAATCCAGGGACTGTATAATATGAAACAATTGTAGTCAATATCATAGCTAATAAATATACAATCGCTTTCATTGACTGGTTCTCTGTTTCGGTCATATAACCAGGTATTGATATATGTGTGTATCTGTTGAAATCCTTATTCAAATAGTCTTCACTAAATTTTTTGGCGTTCATTAGAAGGGAGGTATCACCGTTTTTTACCGCAACTAATATACATTCCTTTACTTGGTGTGGTTTTGTTAGTGGCCCTTCGCCTTCTAATTCGTTGTTACTGTTTATACCAGTAAACATTCTTAGTTTTGGTGAGGTGTCACTTGCAACATACGTTATAAATATATCTATTTCTTTGTTGTTGGTATCCTTAAAAAAAGCAATTGCAGTGGCGCTTATGTTTATATCATTGCCTCTGTTAATAAATTTATAACCTTTTTCTGTTTTTTTGAATGCATCGGGTATTGTTGCTATCGGCACATATATTCCACCCAGTTTTTCAATATGCTGTTTCAAGCGTTTCACCTCTGCGTTCATAGCATCTCTTAGGGGTTTACTTTTAATTCCTGTTTCGTCTTTTTCGTGAATTCTCACACCATCTTCTGCTATAAATTGTCCGTTTTCACGTTTATCATAAATAATATGAAATTTCTTATTGAATACACCACCTTCATTTGGGAAACATTCCATTTCTTGGTTTGGGGATATTCCACTTCCACTTCCACTTCCACCTCCGCCCAAACTGCTTCCTCCGATAACCTTGGTTCCACCTATGGTTGAACATTGAGCTGGAGACAATTCGCTTAATCCATCTGAGTCGCCCTCTTTTTTTATTTCCTTAACACCCCTAATGGTACCACTTTCATCCATACTCACATCATCTTCACTATTATCCTTCATATAATGTTTACCATCTTTATAACACTTCGAACCAGTATCTAACCAATTATTGAGTTTCTTATTGAAATCATCATCGTCCATTGTATGATTCTGTAGGCCACCTTGTGTTTCAGCGTGCGTAAAAGCAGTTCCCAATTGTTTTATTTGTAAATCATTCATTCCACAATTACCCTCAACAATAACCTGTTTTTCACTGATTGGTAATCCACCAGATAAACGAATTATATACACACTCTTTTGTGTTTCATTAATTTCCATAGTAAAGTCGGTTATTTCACTACCGATATCCAAGTCTAGTGTTTCATTCATCTCCATTTCAAGTAAGCGATCAATTACGGTTACACGACCATTAGAAACGACTAAAGGAAAAATAACCATCGCCCTCTTTGGGAAATTACTGGTTGCTGAATGATGTATGATTAGTTCTTTCTGTTTCATCTCAATTCGCTCAGCGACATAAGAAATCCGTTTTATTCCATTTGATAATACTAAATTGGGACTGTTCGGTTTTCCGTGATATTGATATTCGGTATCAGATATTTTACGGATATTTGAAATGTTATAATTAAATTCTATATCTTTTGTTCCTTTTATAGAATACATTTGTATAAGTTATATACAGAAAATCCTTATGGTTAAATAAACTATAAGGATTTTCTTGGGTGTATTAATTTTTTTAGGATTTATCTTAGTTTTCCCTTTGGTAGGTGTAATCGATTAATTATTATTATTGTTATTTTTTGGTTTCTTTTTATCATCTTCTTCATATTCTTCATCTTCTTTTTTTTACTTTTTCATTTTCTTTATATCCAAATACATATGGATAGTTTTTGGTTCTCTTTTTTAACTCATCTTGATTGGTTTTATATTTCAATGGGTCGGTAAAAGCTAAAAGTTCATCAGTTAATATTTTCTTTAAATATATATCCGTTTCATTTAAATAGCCGTAAAAATCATGAAACGTTCTCACGTTAAAATCTATTTTACGGTTATCTTTGTCTGTTTTGTCTTTTCCTTCTTCAATAGTAACATTTATTTTCATTAACCTCTTCAAGAACTGATTATTTATTTGTTCATCATTCGTTGGTTTATCATTCGTTGGTTTATCATTCGTTAGTTTGTCATTCGTTGATTTATCATTCGGGTCTTTTGTTCCTCCTATTCCTTTTGTTTTCTTATTATTTGTTCTACCCCTCTTCCTAGTCTTCTTAATTTTCTTATTTTTTCTTATCCGCTTATTGGTTTTTTTGACTATCATAACTGTATTATTATGATATTATTATTTTACATAATATTTATCTCTTAATTTTTCCATATCCTTATCTGGTATACGCGTTTTCGTGAAAAAATCTATCTTATCCTTAATTTGTATTAATGGTTGCTTCGCATCACCTCCTACAGTATCAGTTAACATAGAAATAATAAAAAACAATGAATACATACCACATTCTGTGTTTTCCAACTGATGTTCTATATTATTATTTTTATATTCCATTTGTATTCCTTTTTCGCTCGATTGTTTTATAATTCGGTCGATGAGGTCCTTTATTTCAGGTGGAGTTTCTTCACCGGTACTATTGAAATAAAAAATAAAATTATGTTCTAAATCTATGAATAACGAAACCCAATGAGAACCAGATTGGTTATGTTTATCGAGATTAAATACAATACCAATTTTAGTTTGTTTTGACTTCATATAGGTGTCTATATGAAAATTACATAACTCATTCTCAACGCACTTGTTATTATATAACTTAGTGTCGAAGTCAATGAAGGTTGGTCCGATGAATTTGAAATATGGATACGTCTCTTCGTATTGTTTAATGACTGCGAGTATATCAAAATTAGATAACCATTCGTTTTTATTATTGTTCCATTCTCTGGGATATGTAGGACGGTATAAGTAATTCGTAATATTATTACGTAGATGACTGGGTAATAATTTCATCCAACATTGTTCATCATTACATTTGGTATTTTTTTTTATATGTTCTATTATTGTTTTTGGATTTTTTGCGGTTATTTTTCTACCAGCTTTAACATTATAGTGATATTTAATCTGATTGACTATATCTTTTGTAAAACATGTAGTTTCAACTAGTCCTTTCAAACCAGGTTTACATTTAGTAATATTGACTTTGTCGCTACCTCCACCGTTTTTTCGTGTAATTCTATTTTTTTTATTTTTTTTATTATACCTATTGAATTTTGTTCTATTGGACATCAGGTCTATATAATATTAGTAGATAAATATTCCAAATATATGTAAATCAACGTTTTCTACGAGCGAACATTTTAATATCGTATTTTATAGCACCATCGCCCCATAAAGAATTTGTTTGATTTATTGGGATATCTTCGTCGTCATCAGTATCTATTGTAAAATTTGAATCACTTGTATTTATATCTCTTATTTTTTGTTCTATATCATCACAATTTTCAAATATAGTTTCATTATCATCATTATAATTGAAATGGTTCTCAATTTCTAATTCTTTCATCTTTATATAGTTAATACATTCCTTAGTGAAGTTCTCGAACAGACATTTTATTTCGGTGGACCGACCATTTGTTTCCGATGATATATTATTGAATTCTTCGTCAATTATATCTTGAATAACGGTTCTATATTTGAATACCTCTTTTTTGTATAGTGATTTCTTTGCATGTTGTTCAGGATCCTTACTTTCTAAATATTTATTATATTTGGGTTTACTCATTAACAATTCCATTGTAATCTTATCAATGTATTCGTTTCTAGGAATTTCATTATTTGATATATCGTGGTCCATAATATACTTATGGATATATTATGGATTTGTTGGAATGACGAATACACATTTATTTGTCTTATATTTTCTTTTTTTTTATGGTTTTGTTATTTTTTATTTCTTGTTCTTTTTTCTTGCGTGTTTTTTCCTGTTCTTTTAATATCTTCTTCTCATTCTTTTCCTGTTCTTTTAATATCTTCTTCTCATTCTTTTCCTGTTCTTTCAATATCTTCTTCTCATTCTTTTCCTGTTCTTTCAATATCTTCTTCTCAAATTCAACATTAATAGTGTCAATGCTTTTTT
>Ga0222713_10000546_pt1 | contig 42667 bp, 35 predicted proteins | sample C33_649DmetaG_FD_165061 | JGI IMG/M metagenome (GOLD analysis project Ga0222713, IMG submission 165061) | Estuarine water microbial communities from San Francisco Bay, California, United States - C33_649D | ecosystem: Environmental > Aquatic > Marine > Unclassified | place: USA: California... | reverse complement strand
TTCAGCGAAGGCGTGAAGCCCAAGGCCTCCGAGAAGATCGACGCGATCCTCGACGGCTACGAAAAGCTCAAGAACGGCCTGCTGGTCGCCGCCGGCAAGCCGGGCGACTTCGTCATCGACCCCGAGAAGCGCAAGGGCATGCGGGCCAACGGCTCCTACCTGCTCGAGCAGGTGAAGGCCGGCCTCAAGGAACGTTACGGCGTCGATTACGACGACCCCAAGTCGTGGCAGGACGAGAAGGTCCCCGGCCCGGGCCAGGCCAGCCCCGCCGAGCTCTGCCGCCGCGTCGACTACGAGATGGGCGTCATCGCCGGCACGGGCTTCGTCGACTACTTCCTCATCGTCTGGGACTTCATCGACTGGTCGCGCAAGCAGGACATCCCCGTCGGTCCGGGCCGCGGCTCGGGCGCCGGCTCGATCGTGGCGTATTGCCTCAAGATCACCGACATCGACCCGATCCGCTTCGGGCTGCTCTTCGAACGCTTCCTGAATCCCGAGCGCGTCTCCGCGCCCGACTTCGACATCGACTTCTGCATGCGACGACGCGACCAGGTCGTCGGCTACGTGCGCAAGAAGTATGGCGAAGACCGCGTCGCCAACATCATCACCTTCGGCACGTTCGGGGCCAAGATGGTCGTCCGTGACCTCGCCCGCATCCGTGACCTGCCGTTCATCGAGACCAACCGCCTCGCCAAGCTCGTCCCCGACGACATCAACATCTCGCTCGAGGACGCGCTGAAGAAGTCCAACGAACTCCGCGAGGAGGTCAGCATCAACCCGCAGGCCGCGAGCATCATCGAGACCGGGCGCGTCATCGAAGGCATGGTGCGCAACTCCGGCAAGCACGCGTGCGGCATGATCATCGCCGACCGCCCGCTCACGGACATCATCCCGGTGACGATGCAGGAAGGCGACCTGACGACCCAGTACGCCAAGGACCCCGTCGAGAAGCTCGGCCTGCTGAAGATGGACTTCCTGGGCCTGAAGACGCTCACCATCATCGACGACGCCCAGAACCTCGTCCGCAAGCACCGCAAGCAGCCCGGCTTCGACATCGAGAAGGTCGGCTTCGAGGACCCCAAGACCTTCGCCCTCCTCAACGAGGCGAAGACCATCGGCGTGTTCCAGCTCGAATCCGGCGGCATGCAGTCGCTCTGCCGCAAGTTCAACATCACGCAGATCGACGAGATCGTCGCGCTCATCGCGCTCTATCGTCCGGGCCCGATGCAGTTCATCCCGGACTACATCAAGGGCAAGGACGACCCCAGCACCGTCAAGTACGCGCACCCGCTCCTCGAGAAGGTGGCCAAGGAGACGTACGGCATCCTGGTCTACCAGGAACAGGTGATGGAAGCCGCGCGCGTGGTCGCCGGCTATACCCTCGGCGGCGCCGACATGCTCCGTCGCGCGATGGGCAAGAAGATCCGCGAGGAGATGGAGCAGCAGCGTTCGATCTTCGTCGAGGGCGCCAAGACGACCAACGGCATCGACAAGAAGAAGGCCGAGGAGATCTTCGCCACCCTGGAGAAGTTCGCCGAGTACGGCTTCAACAAGTCCCACTCCGCCGCCTACGCGATCCTCTCGTACCGCACCGCCTACCTGAAGGCCAACTACCCGGTCGAGTTCATGGCCGCCGTGCTCACGTCCGAACAGGGCAATGCCGACAAGCTCGCCGAATTCATGGCGGAGGTCGAGGCCCTCGGCATGAAGGCCCTCGGACCCGACGTGAACCAGTCGGACACCGACTTCACGCCGGTCATCAAGGACAACGCCATCCGCTTCGGCATGGGCGCCATCAAGGGCGTCGGCGAACAGGCCGCCCGTAACATCGTCGCCGAGCGCGAGAAGAACGGCCCCTTCAAGGACTTCGCCGACTTCGTGGGCCGCATGGGCGAATTCGAGCTCAACGCCCGCACCCTCGACTGTCTCGTGCGCGCAGGCGCCTTCGATTTCACCGGCGAAGACCGCCGCCACCTCGTCGACTCCATCGAATCCGTCCGCCGTCACTTCGCCGGCGAGCGCAAGGAGCGCGCCAGCGGCCAAGGCTCGCTCTTCGACCTCCTCGGCGCCGAAGACGCCGGCGCCGCCCGCCCGACCGACCTCATCCTCCGCAAGTCGGAGAAGATGCCCAAGCTTGAGATGCTCAACGGCGAGAAATCGCTCCTCGGCTTCTACCTCAGCGGCCACCCGCTCGCCGACTACCACGGCCTCGACGAAGCCGTCGCCACGATGGTCGTCACCCCGGACCGCGTGGAGCTCGACAAGCAGCAACGGCACACCGTCCGCATCTGCGGGATCGTCGGCGGCCTCGAGAAGAAGATTTCCAAGAAGGACAACCGCCCGTGGGCGCTCTTCACCGTCGCCTCCCGTTCGGTGACGATCCCGGTGATGATGTTCTCCGACGCCTATGATGCCGCGGCGCAGCTCAAGGACGGCGAACTCCCCCTGCTCATGGACGGCTCGCACGTCATCGTCGACGCCCGCCTGAACTGGCGCGAAGAGCGCGGCGAATGGTCGCTCAGCGCCCACGCCGTCAGCACGCTCCGCCGCGCCCCGAGCCTCATCAAGAAGATCCTCTTCGCCCTCAAGCCCGGCCCCGAGGCCGGCGACTTCCTCGAGAAGATCGTGGCGCACACGCGCAAGGTCGACGGCCCGACCATCGTGCAGGTCGGCTTCATCCAGCCGGACGGCCGCGTGCTCGTGGCCGAAGCCGCCCGCGGCATGACGACCCGCTTCGACACCGAGAGCTACGGCGTCTTCGGCCGCCATCCGGCCTGCGCCGGCGTGCAGATCGAGCCCGTGCCGCCGATTCAGCCGCCGCAGCGCAAGTTCGGCCCGCGGGCCTGACCTAGGTCGGCGAGGACTCCTTGGACGATGCTCCTGACGAAGTGCGGCCGGCCGAACCGTTCGGCCTGCCCTGAATCGAAGTAGGCCTTCGCCGCCTGCTGGTAGGCGCGGTAACGGCCGTCATCGATGGACCGGAGATAGGCGTCCAGGTCTTCCGGATGAGGATAATCGCGTCCGTCGATGAAGCAGCCGGCCGGCACCAGGTCCCGGATCTCCTTGGGCCCGACGTACACCGGAACGCAGCCGGCGCGGAAGCAATCAAACAGCTTTTCCGTCACATAGCCGGATAAGTCGCGGCAGTTCTCGTGCGCGAGGCAGAAGCGGGACCTGCTGAGCAGCTCGATCTTGTCGTCGACCATGCCATGCCAGGTCGCGTAGGGGCTACGCGGACGACCCAGCTTCGCCAAGAGCAGCGCGGCTTTGCCGAGCAGGCGGCCCCAGCGCCCCGGGCGTGAAGCGCCGACCTCCCACCCTTTCCCGTAAAGATGGAAATCCGCCGGGGCGTGCCGTTCATACCAGTCGATGAGGCGGACACGTTCTTTGTATTGGTCGCGTTCATCATGCGTCGCCAGGGCTTTGTTCGAGGCGACCAGCACGCAGAAGAGCGGCCGGCGCTCCGGACCGGCGAGCGGCCACGCAGGGAAGGCGTTCGGATACGGCACGCGGACGAAGCGGGCGTCGTCGGAAAGGGCTTCATCCCAGCCGAACCACCGGTCGTAGTTGGCCAGGACGGACCGGTCCCGGTTGAGCGGACGAATCAGCGGGTTTTCGTAAAGATAAGCATAGGCTTTCCCACGGGGCGGACGTCGCTGTGCGTTGATGTGGAATTCGAAAGCCACCTTACGCCCGGCGTTGACGTCCGGCGTATTGAGCTCGATGCCTTCGGCCAGGAAGCCTTCCCTGAGCTGCCCGTAGGGCAGAAAGAACTCCCCGTTGTTGCGCCCCTTCCCGGATACGAAGACTTCGTTGTCCTTGAAATCAAGGCATCTGAGACTGGCGTAGATCATGCCCGGAGGGCGCTCCTCACGGCGTCGAGATACTCATCCTTGTCATATAGGTATCGTCCCGTCGAAAATTCCGGCGGCGGCGCCGCCAGCAGTTCTTTGGTCGGGACATGGGGGCGCTTGGCCGAATCCAAGGTCGAGAAGTAATCCAAGAACTTGAAATCCCCCCCGGCCATGGAGACCGAAGGGGCTAACCATAAGTTGGGGATGCCCAGCGCATCCGCGACGATGAGACCGTGGAGCGACTGGCTCATGACGCGTTCGCAAGAGGCGATCGCCTCGATCACCTTCCAAGGCGCGTCGGCCGGATCGATCACTTTCACGCCCTCCGGGCATAGCCTCCGGAGCGATGAGACTTCGGAGACGTGCGGCACCATCCCCATGGGGCAGGTCTTCCCTCCTGCGGGCTTGAACACCCGGTCGAGCAGGACCATCGGGTCGCCAAGCAGGACCGGACCTTCCGTCCGGAGGTGTTCGCGGCTGAGCCGGCCGCGGACCGCGACGTATCTTGCGGAAACCGGGAAGAGGGCCGCAGGCCGCCGTAGGAATCCGGAACCGAGCACCGTCGAGTCAGCGGTCGCTTTCTCCAGGATCGACCCCATCCCCAGGAAGTGGGGGCGATTCCTGTCCGTCTGCAGGCGGACGGTCCGCCCGGCAATCAGCCCGAAGATATCGGGGTTGATATCGTCGCCGAAATTAGGGGTTCCGATGTGCCAGAATATTCCGGGGGCCGAAGAAGGCCGGCACCTTGCGGTCAGATACCGGGTGAGCTTGATGAGCTTTCTCATCGGCCGGATGTCTTCCGGGACCATGCGTCCACCGTCCGACGATACCAAAAACGCTTCCACTCCCTCGACAGCTTGGCGCCCCACTGCGGCGTCTTTTCCTGGATCAGGCTGCCGCCGAGGTCGGCGGAGACCTCCCTGAGGCTCGACGGCCAGACGCTCAGGACGCGGACTCCGTGCACCCAGCGCATCTGGAGGAAAGTGTCGACCGGTCGGTCGAAGTTTTCGGTCGCCGCCAACAATCGGCGGGCGGCCTCCTTGCCGACCACCTGGCCGACGGCGCCCAAGGCGATGACTTCCGGACGGATGAGCTTCAAGTCGCCGTCCGTCGCGAGCGGCGTCGAGGCGGCCTCCCTCTGCCGGAGGGGAAACCGGACGTAGGCGTCCTCGATTCCGCATGACATGGCCAGCCGCACCGCCCGGGCGAATACGTCCGGCACGAAATCCAGGTCATCCTCGAGGATGAGGCCGGCCCGGGCTTCTCCCTCGACGATCAACCGCCAGCAGGCGCGGTGGCTATGAAAGGCCCCGTGTTCTCCTGGCCTGAGCTCGAAAGGGTAGCAAGGCTCGTGGAGTCCCTGCCGATAGGCGGCGCGCTGGTGCGGGCCGAGCGCGGACCCGTCGACGGCGTCGATCACCGTGACGGGGCAAGGGACGTGGGCGGAAATCCACTCCACCTGAGGGCCGCGACGGCTGGCTTTCCTGAGGTGGATGACGTATCCGTGGAGGTCTTTCATCGGCGATAAGTCCTGCCAGAGTTCCTGTTTATTGTCTCAACCTTACGCACACTCAAGCAGATATGGTCCGCTTCCGGCGGAGCAGCCCGAGCAGCCGCTTTGCCGGCCTCGACGAAAGCCAAGGCTCCGCGCCCGTCGCGTCGTAAAGGAAGGGCGAGCGGCCGGCAAGGAGCGGTCACCGTCGATGGGCCAGCAAGGCCTTGAAGAATTCGCCTTAGCCGGACTTGGCGATGGGCTCGGCGAGCCCGAGCATCTGGGCGTCGTCGATGTAGCCGCGGCGCCAGGTGAACTCCTCGATGCAGCCGATCTTGAAGCCTTGGCGGGCCTCGACGATCTGCACGAACCGCGAAGCCTGCAGGAGCGAGTCGAAGGTGCCGGCGTCGAGCCAGGCGGTACCGCGAGGCAGGACCTTCACGCTCAGCTTGCCCTCGCGGAGGTACTCGCGGTTGACGTCGGTGATGTCGTATTGGCCGAAGGCTGGAGCGCCTTGGCGATGCCGACGACGGTGTTGTCTTAGAAGTAGGGCCCGGGAACAGCGATCGAGCGGTCGACGTACGATTCGGCGGCCAAGTGCATGACCGCCTCCGGCTTGGCGGAAGCGAAGTTCCGGCGCATGGCCTCGGCGTCGCAGATATCGGCCTGGACGAAAGCGAAGCCCGGCTTGCCCTGCAGGTCGGCGAGGGAAGCCAGGTTGCCCGCATAGGTGAGCTTATCGACGACCGTAACGGCATGTCCGCCCGCGCCGCCGGTGACCCGAATGCGCATAAACAGTGTTCAATAATCTCACGGAATGGAGGGTTTAAAGCCAGAAAAAAGACGGGTCCATGAAGGTGCAAAGGTGTAACCAACTCGGGGCCACGGGTGCCGGCCACGGGAGTCGGCGACTCGGGCGTCGGCATCTCGGCCCTCAGCCGCGAGAACCTGAAGCCGGCTACCGAAGGCTGAGTGGCTGACACCCGAAGGGCTGATGCCCCGGTGGCAAGCACCCGTCACCTATTAAGTGTCTCCCGCCTTTGCACAGGCCGCAGGCCGATTTGCACCTAGGGCAGCACGCGGTGCTGCCCCTGCCTCTCTTCATGTCCCCTTGCCCCCTCGCCCACTTGTCCCCTAACTCCTGCCATGTCCCAACGGCCTCTTGGTTTCGGCATCTGGGGAACCGGCATGATCGCCGAGTTCCACGCGAAGGCGCTCGCCGAGATCGCCGGCGCGAAGCTCGTCGCCGCCTATAACCGCTCGCCGGCCAAAGGCCGCGACTTCGCCGCCAAGCATGGCATCGCTTTCGCGGAGACACCCGCCGCGCTCCTGGCTAATCCGGACGTCGACATCGTCTGCCTCTGCACGCCGAGCGGGGATCACCTCGCCCCGGCCCTCGCCTGCGCCAAGGCCGGCAAGCACGTCGTCGTCGAAAAGCCCCTGGAAGTCACCCTCGCCCGCTGCGATGAACTCAACGCCGCCTGCGCCCAGGCCGGCGTGACCGTCGCCGGCATCCTGCCCCGCCGCTTCGGTGCCGGCGCGGTCGCGCTGAAGGCTGCCCTGACGGACGAGCGTTTCGGCAAGCTGACGCTGGCTGGCGCGCTCATCCCTTGGTGGCGGACGCAGGCCTATTATGATTCCGCGGCCTGGCGCGGCACCTTCGCCCTCGACGGCGGCGGCGCCGTGATGAACCAAGGCATCCATACCATCGACCTGCTCCTCTGGTTCCTCGGCGAACCGAAGCGCGTCTCCGCCACCGCGGGTCTCGTCGCCCACGCCGGCATCGAGGTCGAAGACATTGCGACAGGATGGATCGAATTCGCCAACGGCTGCCGTGCGACGCTCGCCAGCTCGACGGCGTGCTGGTCCGCGACCGGCTTCCCCGCCGAGATCCGCATCCACGGCACGACCGGCGCCGCCGTCCTGCGCGACGACAAGCTGACCGCCTTCGAATTCGAGAAATCCCTGCCGGCCGATGCGTCCGTCGTGGCCTCCGCCACCGAAGGCGGCGGCGCGGGCGCAAACGACCCCAAGGCGATCGGCCACGCCTGGCATCGTGCCAATCTCGAGGACGCTGTCGCCGCCATCCGTGCGGGCAGACGTCCCGCCGTGGACGGCGCCGAAGGCCGCAAGGCCGTGGAACTCATCCTCGCGCTCTATCAATCGGCGCAGGCCGGCGGGATGCCGGTGGAGTTGCCCCTGGCCAAGGATCCGGTGCTTGGCCTTTTGGGCCATAAAGACCTTCCGCCATGAACCCGCGCGACTTCATCAACAAATACCTTCTCACCGGCCCGATGCGCCTCTCCGAAGGGGCCGCCAAAGAGGATATCGCTCGCTTTCTCCGCAGCGTCTTTCCCGTCACGACCGAGCATGCCCTTGTGCGGATCGGCGGAGACTCCGACGGAGGCTACCTGGTTCCGGACGATCTGAGCGGCATCAAGACTTGCTTCTCGCCGGGAGTGTCCGATTATGCGGGCTTCGAGGAAGGTTTGGCCGCCCGCGGAATTCGGAGCTTCATGGCTGACTATTCGGTGGAAGGACCGCCCGTGCCTAACGCTCTCTTTCATTTCGAGAAAAAGTACCTCGGCACGCGCAATGACGAAGCCTTCACGACCCTCGAATCGTGGATCAGCCGCCACGCCCCCCATGACAGCGAAATGATCCTGCAGATGGACATCGAAGGCGCGGAATATGCCGTCTTGCTCGCGACTCCGCCGGAGGTCCTAAGGCGCTTCCGCATAGTCATCATCGAGTTCCACGGACTTGATAGCCTGGCCGAACTGAGAGGACTCGAACTCCTTGGCATGTCGTTCGAAAAACTGACCCGCGACTTTGACATCGTGCACTCCCACGTGAATAACTGCGCGAAAGTCGCGAGCTACTCGGGCTTCGACCTCCCCCAGGTAATGGAATTCAGCCTCCTCCGCAAAGACCGCTCCAAATCCCGGGTCCCGGCCAAGAACTTTCCCCATCCCCTCGACCGAGCCAACGCCCCCGGCAAGAAAGACATCCGGCTCCCTGCATGCTGGCACGCTTAGCCTCGGATCATGGCGGGCAGCAATCTCAACCAAAGATGCCGCCTGCAGGGAAACCCAGCTGCGGCTGGCTTAGGTGGTTTCACCGTTTCTCTGTTCCCCGAAACTCTTCGAGCGGCGGAGCTGACTTGTCTCGTTCCGCACCCGACCTGGAGAGGACCTTGAAGAAGGTGCTGACGACAATTCTCATGTCCAACCAGAAGCTCCGGTTGTCGACGTACCAGACATCGAGGGCGAACTTCTCCTCCCAGCTGAGGGAATTGCGGCCGTTGATCTGGGCCCAGCCGGTGACGCCGGGTCTGACCTCCATGCGTCGGGCCTGGAAGGCGTCGTAGCGGGCGACGTACCGCATGAGAAGCGGCCGCGGCCCGACGACGCTCATGTCACCGATGAGGACGTTCCACATCTCGGGGAATTCGTCCAAGGAGGTGGCGCGCAGGAAGCGGCCGAAGGCCGTCAGGCGCTGGTCGTCGGGCAGGAGTTCGCCGTCCGGCCCGCGCGCATCGGTCATAGTGCGGAACTTGACCATGCGGAACGGCCTTGCGCGAAGCCCGGGGCGCTCCTGGATGAAGAGCACGGGCGAGCCGAGCTTGAGGCGCACGAGGAGGGCGACGACGAGCAGGAGCGGGCTGAAGATAATCAGCCAGCCCAGCGAGAAACCGATGTCGAACGCACGCTTGAGCATCAGCGGTCCGCGGCGACAGGCAGCTCGAACAGCTGCACGGAGGCTTCCTGCGGGAAGGCGCCACCGGTGAAGGTGAGCTCATACTCGAGTCCGGTGGCCCACGCCGGGACGACGGCCGGGACGATCGTCTGGCGCGACTGGCAGACCTGACGGATTTCGGAACGGGCGTTCGGACCGGTGAACCGCAGGGTCACGACGAGCTGGTTCTCGACGACCGGCAGCTCGGCCGTCCAGGTCCACAACTGCAGGCGCACGAGCTGTCCTGCCTTGAGCGCGACCGGTGCGGCGATGGGGCCGATCTTACCTCCGGGCGCGACGAGTCGCAGGCCGGAGCGAAGGACGTCCTGTCGGTTGAAGGAGGCCGGGGCGAGGTCGGTCGGGGTCTCGGCTTCGGCGAAGTCATGGCGATGCGCGACCGGTGCCGTCGTACCCTGCTGCGCGACGCGGTAGGCCAGCCAACCCTTGGGCTGATCGGTGGCGGCCCACTGGGCGAGCGCGGCGTCCGCGCCTTCGACGAGGAATCGTTCGGACCACTGGGCGCGGGGATTCTCGCCCGAGAAGAGATGCCACTTCACCGGCTGACCATAGGCGCCCCAGCGGCGATTGAAGGCGGCTTCCTTTGTGGTGTAAGCGGACTCGGCGGAGGTGAGGCGACGCAGGGCGGAGAGACGGGCTTCAGCGGAGGGGATGACCTTGCGGGCTTGGACGAGTTCACGGAAGCCGAGGTACAGGTCCCATGCTTCGGTGAACTGGCCGAGGCGCCAGGCCTGACGGCGGCGCGCAGCGGCATCGGTGGTCGGATCGCGGAGGATCTGCCGAGCGGCGAGGAGGTGCTGGCTGATCGCGGCGATCTCACCGGCGGAAAGCACGAGGGCGCCGCGCTGATCGTGGAAGTGGCGGAGGAACTGGTCCTTGCCGCCGACGATAGCGTCGCGTTTCCACGCGGCTTCGATCTGCGCGTAGGCGGCGATCATCTCGTCGGCCGCCGGACCATAGGCGCGGTCGAACCAGGTCCGACGCAGCGTCTCGGTATTGGCCATGCGGTCCTCGAGCAACTTGGCCGCGATCCAGAGCTTGGGCGCGTCGAAGGCCCAGAGGGGGTAGGCTTCGGCATACCAGCCGCGGGCGCCGGCGGTGTAGGTGGTATGGATGGACTGGATGAGCGCGGTCAGGTTGACGCGCGGCGAGGCGACTTCGGCGCCGTAGAGATAATCATAGACGCCGAGGCGACGGACGCCCGACTTGGCCCAGGCGGTGAGATTGGCTCGGTCCTGCGCGGCGAAGGCCGGGTCGCCGTAAGCGGTCCGGTCGGCGCACACCCAGGGGAAGATCGCCGGGCGAAGCTTGATGGTCGGAGCGCGGAGGGTCTGCAGGTAAGCCAGCACGCCGATGGCATGACGCTCGCCCTTCAGGTCGCCGTCGGGCGCCCAGACCGAATCGGCGACGGCGTTATAGAAGCTGAAGACGTAGTCGGTGCGCACCGGACGTTCACGATACCAGCCCTCGGACTCCGCGGAGTCGTCGTACTTGAGCGTATCGTTGACGCCGAGAGGGACGGAGAAGGCGTCGGGGTTCTGACGGAAGAAACTGCGCGCGTATTGGGCGCCGATTTCCGGAGCGCGCGGGTTGTCGAGGTGCGGGTTCGGATCGTGGGCGTCGCCCTTAGGTTCGACCGCCTTGCCGCCGACCATCGCGAAGAGCAACGGCTCCTGCTTCCAGAGCTTCTGATCGAAGGCGCGATAGAGCCCGTGCGAGAAGCCCGGGGTCCGGCCGTAGCCGACGGAGAAGGCCCAGTCTTCGGAGAGTTCGTTGAGTCCGCTCAGCTGGCGCCAGCGGAAGTCAGGGCGGAATTCATCGGAGCCCGGGAAGCCGATCTGGTAGCGCGGACGCCAGTCGGCGCCGAGTTCACCGGGAAAGGCGAAGAAGACGCCGAGGTGCTGTTCGCAGAAACGGCCGACGGCGATGCGCGTGGCGGCCGGATTGTTGCCGAGGAGGAAGACGGACTGGCCGACGACCGCGCGTCGGGCGGTGTCGCCTTCTTCGGCCAGAGCCTTGATACCGGCGGAGCGGGCGGCCGCGGTCTTGCCGACATAGATCGCCAAGGCCGGGCTGCGCACGCCCTTGGCTTCATAGCGGGTCGCGGGACGTACGCCGGTGACGCGCTCGCACCAATCGGCGAGGGAGCGGGCGGCGGAGAGTTCATCGATCTCGGGCTCGGTCGGCAGGATGATGGGCGCCCAGGTACCGGCGTCGAAGAGGCCGCCTGCGCGCGCGGCGACGGTGAGCAGCAGGAGGCAGGTCAGGGCCAGGATTCGGGGCATGGGGTTCGCCGAGTTATCGGCGGCCCCAGAGTATCGAGTATGGAGTATCGAGTATAGGGGAAAATCATGGCTGAACTGGAGGTGCGGAGGCAGGGTCGGCGCTGTGTGCCGACCTAGGTGCAAATGTGCAAATCGGCCTTCGGCCTGTGCAAAGGTGCAAAAGTGGCGCGAGAGTACTGAGTATCGAGTATGGAGTATCGGTGGAGTGATGGCCTTGGGTAGGGGCGTGGCTACGCCGCGCCCTAGTGGTTTCATTCTTGGGTGGCGGGTGGCAGCCCCGGGTGGCAGGTGGCGGGAGTGAAATCAACTCAAGGGGAGACCGGAAAGGATCCTGCGGGCATGATTAATAACCCCAGCCAACTATCCGGTCTCCGTTCTCCCCTTGAGATTTTGCATCTCCCAACAGCTTAACGCCAACCGCAAATAACCGATGCTCCATGCTCGATACTCCATGCTCTGGGAATCGTTGTCCCCTTGCCCACGCGCCCCCATGCCCCCTAATTCATAACCATGCTCCGCTCCTTGGTCTTCTTCTTCCTCTGCGCGGCGGCGCTTCCCGCCGCCGACGTCTTCGAGCAACAGCAGCGTCTCGGACGAGGCCTGAACATGGGCAACTCGCTTGAAGCCCCGAGGGGCGCCTCCTGGGGCCGCGAGATCGCAGAAGAGGATTTCCCCCGCATCAAGGCCGCCGGGTTTTCATCCGTGCGCATCCCTGTCCGCTGGGCCGACTACGCGGCGAAGGAAGCCCCGTATGCGATCGAGGCGGCCTTCGCGGATAAGGTCGAAGGCCTCGTCCGGGCGGCGCTCAAGGCCGGTCTCCAGGTCGTGCTCAACATCCATCACTACGACGAGCTGGACCGCGATCCGGTCGGCCAGCGCCCGCGCTTCGCGGCCCTCTGGAAACAAATCGCCGGACGCTTCGCCGGCTTCCCCGACGCCCTGCATTTCGAACTGAGCAACGAACCGCATGGCGCGCACACGGCGGCCGAGTGGAATGCCAACCTCCGCTTCGCCCTCGCGGAGATCCGGCGCTCGCATCCCGAACGCGCCGTCCACGTCGGCAGCGTCCAATGGAATCAGATCGCGATGCTGAAGGAGCTGCAGCTGCCCAAGGAAGACCGGCACATCATCGCCCACGTCCATTATTATTCTCCGTTTCACTTCACCCATAAGAACGCGTCGTGGGTGAAAGGCTCCAAAGAGTGGAAGGACGGCGACACCTGGGACGGCACCGAGGCCGAGCAGGCCGCCGTGCGCAAGGACTTCGCCGTCGCCAGGGAATGGGCCAAGGCCGAAGGCCGTCCGATCTTCCTCGGTGAGTTCGGCGCTTCGGGCACCAATCCGAACTACCCCGCCCGCGTCCGCTGGACCCGCTTCGTCCGCCAGGCCGCCGAAGAGGCCGGATTCACCTGGGCCTATTGGGAATATCAGTCCGGCTTCGGCGTCTGGGATCCGCAGGCGAAGCAGTGGCGTCCGGAACTCAAGGACGCGTTGGCGGGGAAATGAGACGCGGCCGCCCCCGAGGCCGCGTTGACCGGAGACCGGATTGATCGACACATCGCATCCGTCCGCCCAAGGGCGGGCCAAATCTCGCCCTCGCCTCGGGCCATCCAGGCACAAAAAAGCCGCGCATGCGGCGCGGCTTGGAAGCTGACCCTATGCTGCGGGCTAGGCAGGCTTTCTGTTGAGGAACAACACGTCGGCTTGGATGAGCTTGTCGCCGGAATACATCAGGTCGACGATATCGACGACGCCGAATCCTTCGCCGTGCAAGAAGGCGACGACCTCTTCGAGGCGAGGAGCACCGTGATTATAGTCCCACGTCTGGAGTTCGAGCAGGAGATAGCGTGAGTGGCGGATGATCGGAAGTCCCCCGCGGATGACGTCCAGCTCCGCGCCCTGGACGTCCATCTTGATCAGGTCGAAGCCTTCGTCCGAGCCCAGCAACGTCGTCAGCGTGACGCACCTGCGCTTCTCGGCGGCGAATCTGAACGGCGTGTTCTCTCGGTAGATGCCGTTTCCAGACCCCGCATCGCCGTCCAGGCATCTGTAATAATCCACCTCCCGGCCGTCTTCCATGCCAAGAACGGCGATCCTGCAATCACCCAGGCGCCTGAGCGTCTGCTCCTTGTCACGATTGGCTTCGACCATGATCACGCTGCAGGACGGATAGAGCTCCTTCACCAACCTGGTCCATTTTCCCTCGAAGGCGCCGAGGTCGAGGACGCGCCGTAGCCCGACGCCGGAGGACTTGAGGCAGGCCAGCCGGTTCCGATGAGAAAGCCGCTGCTTGGCCGGCCTGAACTTGTTCAGGAACCTTTTGATCAGGGATAGCATAATCAGGAGGGGTATAGCTGTTTCACCAGCGCGCGGGCCACGGCAGGCGCATCGAAGTGCGTCCGGGCGAGTCCGGCAGCGCGGGCTCCCATTTCGGCGAGCTGAGCATCGGAGGCGGACAGTACGGCGCGCAGGGCTTCCGAAGGATCGGCAGGGTCACGGATGACGAAGCCTGTCGAAGGGGTCTCGACGACTTCCCGGATATTGCCGGCAGCAGCGGACATCACGATGGGCAGTCCGGCGGCGGCGGCCTCGATGGCCGAGAGCGGATTAGGGTCGAGGCGAGTGTTGAGCACGAATGCGTCGGCGGCCCATAGCACCCGGCGCACTTCCTCGGGAGGCAGCTGACCGAGCACCCGGATCGCTCCTTCTGATCCAGCCGCCAGAGTCTCAAGCTGGGAACGCTGCTCCCCTTCGCCCACGAAGAGCAGCCTGGCGCCGCTGCGCCCCGCGGCGGGAAGTCCCAGGAACGCATTCGCCAGCTCGAGCACGCCTTTGCGGGCGGAGAGGGCAGAAACTTGGACGAGCACCCTACCCTCGCCCTCCAACCCTAAATGGCGGCGTGCTTCCTGACGTGACGACGCCGACGGACGAGCGAAGAACTCAGCGTCGATGGCATTAGGCAACGTCACCACCTGGCGCGGGCTGCCGGCTTGGGCCGCGGCCCACTCTGCACTCTTGGCGTTCGGGACGGCGAAGCCGTCGAATGTCCGGTAGACGCGGCGGCGCAGCCAGGCGATCGGGCCGGTCTTATGCAAGGCGGCGTCGGCATGCCCCTCGCTCCAGAAGAAACGACGCGGAGGCGGAGAATAGATGTTCAGGCCGGCGACGAGCATCGTCGGCGTATTCCAAGATCCGGCCAGGATGAGCGTGTCCGGCTTCAGGAGGTTCAGCTCCGCAAGCACGCCGGGATTCAGGTGCGCATGGATGCCGGTCAGCGAAGGATGAAAGCCGCGGAGCACCGTATGGGCGTGGCGCATCTTGGAGGCGTCATACGGCCAATGCCTACCTGGCTCCGTCTTGGCGCAATACAGCACATGGAAGCGCTTGCCCGCCCGCGCCGACTCCTCCGCCAAGGCGTCGAAGAACGCCGTGCGGTAGGGGGTCGGGATATTGGTCAGGACGACGAGCATCAGGCTGGGCGACGATTGCAGAACAGCAGCGACCGATGGCGCTCGGTCGTGAAACCCGCGGCATGAAGCCAGCCGGGGATGTCCCGGTGGGCGGCATCGCCGTGCAGTTCGATCACGATGCACCTGACCGAAGCCAACCACGGCGTGGGCGGGCGCAGCATTTCGTATTCGGCGCCTTCGATGTCGAGCTTGAGGATGTCGATCGCTCCGGCTGGCGACTGCCGAAGCACGTCGGCCATCGTCCATACCTCCAAGGTCTCCGCTCCGGCCCCGGCCGCGATCACCCTGGAACCGGTACCGGCCTCGATGATGTCGAACGCCCCATGCTCGCGCGCCAGCATGGCACGGCGTAACCTCGCACGTTGGCCGTAAGGCGCCAGATTGCGCTCAGCCAGTCCGGCATGGACGCTTGGCTCGAAGACCAGGCAGGATGCTTCCGGATATAGGCTGAGGAACACCGCGGCGCTGTCGCCGATATAGCCACCTCCATCGACGATGAAGACGGCCGCCGGGGGCAGCGGCCCTCCCACGCATTCGCCGCGGACGATGTTCTGCATCACGACACCACGGTCTGATTCCGTGAGCCGATAAGCAAAGGGGTGCCGCAGCCTGCGGAACCGGTGGCGCCGCTCGCCTTCACCCCAGAGCATCGCGAAGGCCGCCGAGGGGGAGTCCAGCAGGGTCCTGAAGACCGAATAGGCCAACGCCAGCCGCTTGAATAAGGCGAACGGCAGGATCGATCGAAGCAAGCGGCTCATGCTTTCCTGTCGGAGGGTTTTTCGTGATCGGCGTAAAGACGATCGAATCTTCCGTCACGGATCGCGCGAAGGTTGAACATGGCGATGAAATAAGCCCGGGCATGGCCGAGCCACCCGCGACCACGCAGCATCCGGACCAAGGCCTGGTGCACCGCGGCCCAGTAAATCGCGGCCAGCGAAAACCAGAAGCCTGCCCCGGGACGAAGCCTGGAGGCGATGTAGATGCGGTTCCACGCGCCGCAAAGATCGGCGAACGCATCGGGCTCACGCCATTCCTGCGAGACAAGGTGGGCGACGGAGATATCCTCCGAGACGACGCACCTCCGGCCGGCGGCCCGCGCCGCAAGATATACCTGATGGCTGAAAAGCATGTCCTCGGCCTGGGCGTAACGGACCATTTTCTCATCGAACCGCAGTTGACGCGCTGCCACGAACGTCCGGTCGACCGCGAACCAGTATCCGGTCGCCCATTCGGTATCCATGTCGCCGACGACCGGCTGGGGATAACGGGCCTGCATGCAGGCCAGGACCTTGCCGCGGCGGAGGGGCCGCAGCGTATTCGTCAGGAAGAACGCAGCCAGGGCGCGCCTCCAGAACGGGCGGGCTCCGGGCGGGCTGCGCGAATCGCGGGCGCCCAGCATCGCCAGCCCGGGGGTGGCTTCGACCTTGGCGATGAAATCACCCGTGACGGAGCCGGGCCAGTCTACGTCATCGTCGGAAAACACGACCCAGTCGCCATCGGCTGCGGCCAGCCCGAGGTTTCGCGCCTGCGTGGACGAAGGCACGTCGGACCAGATCGTCCGGACCGCCAGGCCGGCCGCGAGCGCCTGCCCGACGGCGGCGCTCACGGCCGGCCGTTCCGCCGGCGGAGACTGGTCGACGACGATCACTTCATCCGGCCGACGCAGCTGGGCGGCGATGGTGTCCAGCGTGCGTCCTAAGGAGGCGGCGCGGCGATACGTGGCGATGACGACGGACAGCTTCATCTTATGGGGTCATGCCCAGCGCTTGAAGATAACGACGCGTAAAACCTTCTGCGGAGTAAAGGCTACGGGCACGACGGCGCCCTTCCTCGGCCATCGCCGCAGCGGCCGCCGGGTCTCGGATGACTTCGAGCATCTTGGCGCAGAGGGAGGAAGGCGACCCCTGGTGCGCGTAATAAGCGTGGTCCCCGGCGACTTCCCGTAAGGCGGCGACATCCGAGAAGACGCACGGAAGCCCCGCGGCCATGGCCTCCGCCGCAGCGATGCCGAACCCCTCGGCGCCGGTTGTCGCGAAGACGAAGGCCTCCCACCTTCGCATGGCCTCCTCGGGCTGCGCCAACGCACCGAGGAAACGAACTCGCTGCTCAAGGCCGGCGGCGGCGACCTGGCGGCGCAAGGTCTCGCCTAGGACGCCCTCCCCGATCAGCTCGAGCCGGAATTCCATCTCGGGCGGCAGGAGACGGACGGATTCGATGAGGCTGCGATGGTCTTTCAGGCCGTCGAGACGCGCCAGCATTCCCCAGACCTTGGGCGCCGACGGCGACTTCGGTCGCGCCTCTCCCAAGAAGAAGAACTCCGGCCGGACGGCGTTAGGGATGACGACGAGAGGCAAGCCGGCGAAGGCCGGCTCCGCCTCCACCGAGGCGGCGACGGCCTGCGAGCAGGCGATCAGCGTCGGGCGACAGGCCGGGCGATATAGCATTCCCATTGCCCGGCCTTGCCACCTAGCCCGTCGGCTGAGACCGCCGACATTGCCTAGATGCACCACGCAACGGCCTTCCGCGGCCAGCGGCGACAAGACCAGCGGCAGTCGGGTCGGGCTCCACGCGATCAAGCGGCGGACTTGTCGCGCGCGGACGAAGGCCTTCCAGCGCCGCGCCCATGCCACGCCCAGCAGCCCGTCCCATCCGTCGACCTGGACGACCTCTGCGCCGGCCTCACGCCACAACAAGGCCGCCGGCCCCGAAGCGTCACCGGTCGCGATGACGTGCCTGATATCCCGCGCCTGCCGGATCAGGGTGAGCGCGGCCGTCTCGATGCCGCCCAAGGCCGAGGTCGGCAACCAGTGCGTCAGGCTTACCTGGCCGCTTGGGGGCGAATGATCTTGGTCGTGCATGATCAGGGATGGGCGGAAAGCGCCCGTCGGTAGACGATCAGGCTGCCGAGCGCAACGAGGCCCGTAGGCAGCAGGCCCCAGATGCCGCCACCTGACAGCACGGCAAAACCCTGCGCCCCCAGCAACAACAGCGTCGCCGTGCCAAACCAAAGCAATGTGCGCGCGCTAAGCCACTGACCAGCCCTTCGGCGCACGACGATGAGCATCGCGACGGCATAGAGGAGATAGCCGACGAAATACCCGACCGCCGTCCCGGCCAACCCCAAGGAGGGCAGCAGCAGGACGGGAAGCGCCGCCATCACGAAATTGCCGGTCACTTCGACCGCGACCACCGTTCGCATCGAGCCACGGGCGACGAGCCAATACCCCAACGGCCAGCCGAGCAGCCGGACGAAGACGCCCCAGATCATCCATGAGAGCAATGGCACGGCCGGCTCGAACTTGTCCGCGTATAACAAGGCGATGCCCAGCCGGTTCATCGTGATGAGCCCGACGAAAATCGGCATCGCCAGCAGCAAGGTCGCTTCGATTTGTCGCTCGGAGAGGACCTTGGCCTCGGCTTCGTCCCTGGCGGCGGTGACACGCGGGAAGAAGTCCGTCCCCATCGCCGCGAACACCATCGCCGGCAGGCTGCCGGCGATGGCGATGGCGGCCTGGTAATATCCGGCATCCGCCAGGCCGGCGCCTACGTCCGCGCCATGGTGCTTGATGATGGCCAGACGGACGCCGTACGCCGCGAGCTGGGCCGCCACGCCGATCACCATCAAGCCGCCGCCCATGTCAAAGAGCGCCCGCAGGTCCGCGCGGCGGGGCTTTTCAGAGCCGATGTCACAATCATGACATGCCGCCCGCCAGGTGAACGCCATCGGCACGAAGGCCGCCAGCAGGAGGCTCCCGGCGATGCCGATGGTGCCGAAGAAATAGATCAGCGGCAGCCCGACGGACAGCCCGCCTAGCGCCGCGGCCGCCTGCGCCTTTGCGAGGGTTTTGACGTGACCGGCGGCCTGCAATATCGCGGTCCAGATCAGGCTCGCGATGATACAAGGCACCGCCATGCCGCCGACCAGCAACTCGAGCGCATAGCGGTTAGAATCAAAAGTCAGGTAGGCGACCGGCCAGAACAGCAGCACGGTCGCAGCGAACCCGAGGCCCGCCAGCGTCAGGCCGAACTTGCGGACGGCAGCCTGCTTCATCTGCCTGTCCTCCGGCTTGGCGGCCGAAATCAGGCGGACGCCCGAGGTGCCAAGGCCCCATCCTGCCAACGTGGAGACATTGCCGTTGAATGCGGTGAGCATGCCGACCAAACCGACGCCCGCCGGCCCCATCAGCTGGGCGATGACCTTCGTTCGCACGAAGGCCAAGGCCAACGTGGCGACCTGAGCTCCGCCCATGAGCGCGCTGGAACGGAGGATGCGGGCGAAGGACATAGACGAAAAGTGGTGGCGGCGGGCGGTCGGCGGCGGGAAGCGTCAAATGAGATAATCGGCCATCAGACACCGATGGCGGAACAATAGGCGGCGAAGAACTTTCGGCGGTATTCGGCCCAGGTGTGCTTCTCGGCTTCGCGCCGCGCGGCTTGCCCCATCTGGAAGAGCGCCGCGCGGTGCGACAGCGCCCAGGCGAGCTCCTGCTCGATCGCGGACGCGGAGCTCGGCTCGATGAGCAAGCCGTTCTGACGATGCTGGATGAAATCCGCACCGCCGGTGCTGGTGGTGCAGAGCACGGGGACTCCGCAGGCCATGGCCTCGAGGATGACGAGCCCGAACCCTTCGGCGATCGACGGCAACGCCGCCAAGTCGCAACGTTTCAGGTCCGCCGCGAGCTGGACGTCGGAGAGTCCGCCTTTGACTTCGATGTCGACGGACTCGAATCCGCGCAAGAGATCACGGTCGACGGCGGCGCGGGTGTAAAGAACGAGCTTCGCCGAGCCTTTCGGCAGGGCTGCCAGCGCGGCTAGGAGATATCGCGCCCCTTTCCGCTGCGACAACGCGCCGACGAATCCGACGGTGAGCGGTTGGGCGGCGGGCGCGGCGGCACGCGCCGAGAAGAGGTCCAGATCGACGCCATATCCGACCACTTGGGTCGGAGCCCTGGAACCGGCGGCGGTCAGCGAGTGGCGGGTGAAGGAACTGGCGCAGAGCACGGCATCCGCCCGGGCGAAGGTCTCGTCGTTTTGGGCGAAGAGGGGGGACATCTCGGTCTCCTCCATGAGCGAGGCCTTCGCTTCGGGGACTTTCTCGATTTCTCTCTGGAATAGTTCCCTCAGGTATTTGCCGTTAGGGTGAACCTGGAAAAGGATGCGCGGCAGGCCTGACCCCTCCATCATCCGGAAGGCCGCGTCCGCGTAGTAGCTGTAGGCGATGAGCGGCGCGCGACGCGCAAGGGCGACCTGACCGGCCTTCTCGCTCAGCAGCCGGTCGGCGGCGGCGAAGTGAGGCGAGTCCTTCCGCCGGTCGATGCGCGCGCCAAGCGTGCGCAGGAAAGCGCGGTAAGAACATCTCGTCTGCTCCGCCGGAATCTCCGGGCGATGACGAACCTTGGCGAAGCGATGGAAATGCTTTCCGCAAATCCCGGTCTCGGCCCAGAACTTGGGAAAATAAGCGTCGGTGACCAGCGCTTCCAATGCATGGTTCTCCTGCAGCGCCAATGCGGACTGATAACGGTCGCGGGGGCCGGCGAAACAGATGACGGCCGGAATCATCGCAGGAATTCGAGCTTCGATCCCGACGGCAGTCCTTTTTCGAAAGCCTTAAGCCGCGCGATCAGTTCGTCGTGCAGGCCCGGGTCGGCGAGGTAGAAGCAAACCTTGTCGCTAGGCAGCTCGACGCCCGAGGTCCTGAGAACGGCGACCTTCCGCCACATCTCCGGCATCACATGGCCCGCTCGTTCGTCATAAATCATGGCAAGCCGCACCTGATGGCGCTGAGCGAGGGCTTCGACATGCGCCGCATCGAAAGTCCCGTTTTTTCGCAGCTTCCTTACCTCTTCGGAACCAAGGCCCTCGAGGTCGAGGACGTAGGCGGGGTTATGGTAGCTGACCCACCCCAGATCAACTACGGCGACCGGTTGTTTCCAGAAATCCACCGCGAAACGGCGCATCTGGACCTGCTGCTCATAGATGCTCCGGGCGGCGGCGGGGGCATTCAGGGCGGTGCGCACATAGGGCGCGGCGACGATCGCCAGCAGGCACCCCAACGTGACGACGCATTCACGCCGAAGCCAAAACTCCCGGCCGACGGCCAGGATCGCATAGATGAGCAAGGCCAGGAGATAGATCTCGTAACGCGAAAACCAGCCATACTGACCGAAGCAGACGTGCGCCAGCGCCACGAGAAGCAAGGTGGCCGTGAAACGGACCTGGCCGAGGCGAGCGCTGGCGGCGGCCATGAGGCCGAGGACCACCATCAGCACCAACACCAAGGCGCCCTGGCGCAACGCGAAAGATACCTTCAGATTGTGGAGCAACAGGCCAACGATGCGACCGAGGCCGTCTTGACCCGCGATTCCGGAAACCAAGGCCGACTTCATCTGCACGGAACTAGGCATCACGGGCAGGCCTTGCGAATACGTGAACAGCGCCCACGCCGCCAGCTCCAGCATCAGCAAGCCGGCCAGACATCCGGCGGGACGCCAACGGCGGAGCCAAAGGAGCAGGAGCAATCCTGCGGCGGCGGCGGCGGCGCCCTCGAATCGGATCAACGGCAGGACGCAGGCCGCCGCGACCAGCAGCCGCACCTCCCCTTGCGGATTCTCTGCCAAGCGCAGGCATGCCATCGCGAACAACAAACCGGCGTACAGATGCAGGGAGTGCTCCATCCCGGTCATCACGAGGCCCCAGCTGTTACAAGCCATGCAGGCCAGCAGCCCAAGTCCCAGTCGTGCCGCGCCCCAAGCCAATCCAGACAACCCCCAGGGCGGCAATGGGGGCAGCGCCTCGCGGATCATGCGCGCGATGAGGAGGACGGCGGCGAACATTGCGCAGACGTTGATCGCCAACGGACCCCATAGGCCCCAGCCGACAGCCTCGGTAACCGTCAGCAGGAACGGCCAGAGGATGGATGAAGACGGCGCGCTCGGCTCGCCGGCATTGATGCCATAAGTCCCGCCCAGAAGCTTTTCGCTGACCGACATGTGGATGATCGGGTCATCCAAGGCGAAGACCAGACGCCCGTCGCAGAGCACCCACGCCCGCGCGATGATGAACATCATGATCGCCAGCCAGGCGAACGGAAGGATCAGGTCACCCCGGCCACAGCCTGCGGATTTCGTTTTCGTGTTCATGAGGAAAGCGGACCCGCGCCGTGGGGGCGGGAGCCGAAGACCCAACGCCGGTCCATCAGGTATTTCATCAGGTATCCCAAAGCCAAACCGAGGCCGCCACCCCAATAACGACCGGGGCCAGCCCAGGCCGCCTCGCCCAGCCATTCGGCTGACCAGAAGATCGCGGTCGTCACGAGGCCGAACCCCGCGTAAATGACAAACCTCGAGACATCACGCGCGAGCGGCGCGCCGGCTGCCGCGAAGATATAATTCCGGTCGAGAACATATTTGAGCAGGAGACCGGCCGCCGTGCCCGCGGCCAGGGCCGGCCAGAAGCCCAGGCCGAGCCATGCGGAACCAATCCATTGCACGCCGAGGTTCACGCCTATGGCGCAGGCGCAGAAAAAGACGTAAAGCAGGCCGATGCGCACGGAAGGCCTCATAGGCGCAGGCGCTTGAACACTCCTTCGGGCAGGGCCCGGATGATGGCCATGATCGGTCGCCAGAACCATGGGGAGTAAACCACGTCGCCACCGCCTTCGACCGCCCGGAAGATGTCGCGCGCGACCTGATGCGGTTCGGCGAGGAGCGGCGAGCGCGGGTTCACCTTGCCCGTCGATAAGGGTGTCCGCACGAACCCGGGCTTGATGGCGATCACCCGCAGGCCGGCCGGCGAATGAAGATTGCGCAAGCCGGACAGGTAGGCGTCCAACGCCGCCTTCGTGGCGCCGTAAGGATAGTTCGACTGACGTCCGCGATCGCCGGCGACCGAAGAAACAGCGGCAAGGACCGGTTTGCGGCCGTCGGCGAGGGCGTCATCGATGACCGCCTCGAAAAGCTCGGCGACCGCGGTGCAATTCGTCCGCATCATGACCTCCAGCCCTTCCCGTCCGACCATCACGCCTTGGAACGTGACGACGGAGGACACCCCTCGGGCGGTGGCGACATCCGCCAGGACACGGCCGGCGTTCGGTTCGGATGCATCATAAAAAACCACCTCGACCTGCGAACCATGGCGAATCCGCAGATCAGCGGCGATCTGCGCGAGCTCTTCGGCGTCGCGGCCCGCGAGGATCAACGGCCGACCCTTCTTGGCGCAAAGCGCCGCATAGGCCTGGGCGATTGGTGACGTGGCTCCGACGATGAGAGCCGGGCCTGCAATCTGGTCATTCATGAAGTTTCAGCCGTTCGGACAATCGTGAGCGGAGCCGCCCGGCCGGGTCGAGGCGCGCCTTGACGTCGCGGAATTCAGGCAAGCCTGGGTACATCGCCGCGACGGCCGCCGCCGTGGCGTAAGCGTCCTTGGCGAAATAGATGCGACCACGGTGACGCAGCAGGATCGCTTCCAGCTCCCGCATGAGCGGAGGCAGCTTCACCGGATCGGCCGGGAGGTCCAACGCCAGCGTATACCCCTTGTCCAGGAAAGAGAGCAAGAAGCCGTTGGCCGGGCCGGAACGCTTCAGCACGGCCAAGAAGGATGCCTGGCGTGAAAGACTGATGGCTTCGAGGCAGGCACGCAAACCCGCCTCGGCGGTCGCATCCGGGAAAAAGGCTTGGAACTGCACGAAACCCCGCGCCCCGTAGGCGCGATTCCAATGCGCGACGGAATCCAGCGGGAAGAAGAATTTCTCGAAGTCGACCAGCCGCTCCCGGTCCCGGGCGAGCCCATAGTAGCATGCGTTGAAGAGCCGGACAGACCAAGTCCCCAGGGCCCATGACGGCCAGTCGAACGGGACGGAGAACCGTCGGCGGCGAGGAGACTGGTGCGGCCGGGCCGCCGCAGAAGCAGGCAGGTCTTCCGGCTCGGCTTCGTTGCCGAGCATGAGCACGGAGCGGCCAAGCGAATCGCCGCGCGCCAAGCCGTCGACCCAGGCGACCGTATGGCGGTAATGGAGATCATGCTCGCCTAGCAGGGCAAGGGCATGAGCCAGGTCACGGCTGCGAATCGTCCGGACCTTGCACCATGCGCTGGGCACCTTTCGCAGGCGCAGGGCGAGCCGCATGATATGTCCGGTGAGCCCCATCCCGCCGACCGTCGCCCGGAAGACGTCGCCGTGCTCCGACGGCGAGCATCTCATCAGACCTCGGGCCGGCGTGAGTAGTTCCAACCAGAGCACGTGCGCGCCCAAGGTCCCGTCGACGTGGTGATTCTTGCCATGGATGTCGGCGGCGACCGCTCCGCCGAGCGTGACATATTTCGTGCCCGGAACGGTCGGCAGGAACCAGCCGCGGGGCAGGAAGGTCTCGATGATCTCCTCGAGGCTTACCCCGGCCGAAGCCACCAACACCCCGGTCTCCGGATCGAATTCCGACAGGCGGCGAATTCCGAGCGAGCTCAACGCCTTGCCGCCCTCGCTCGCCGGGAGCGCCGCGTCCCCGTAGGCACGGCCTAGTCCGCGGCTTACGAGCGGCTCCGTGCCGACGAAGGCGCCGAGCAAAGCCTGCGATGAATCCGGCGTGACCACGTCGGCCGCGACGCGCGGATGATTGCCCCAGCCGGCAAGCATTGGGCTTCTCATGGGATGGAGGCGAGCGCCATGCAGGCCAGGCAGGTCGCGAGCAGCAGATACGAGACGATATCCCGCATGGCATGCACGACAGGGTCGGCATGCAGTTCACCCCGGGAGGCCTGCAGCCAGAAACGGGCCAGCCCGAACAGCACGGCCGGAGCCATGCCCATGAGGTAGGCCGGACGCGCATAAAGGGCGACCACGCCCGGACCGGCCACATACAGGCAGAGGACCAACGTCGCCGCGAAGGCGGAGCCGACCCCCAAGGCGCCCATCAAGACATGATCCTCGCGCCGGTATCCTCTGCCTCGGATGCAGTCTGCGTGTTCTTGGGGCAAGGCGATCAGTTCGGAGAAACGCTTGAGGCAGGCAAGGCTCAGGAAGAGGAAGAGCAGGAAGGCCGCCATCCAGACGGAGATTCCCGTCGGAACAGTCAGAGCGCCGGCGAAAGCCCGGAAGGTATAAAGTCCGGCCAGCAAGAAGACGTCCAGCAATGGCACCCGCTTGCCATGCATCGAATAGTAGGTCGTCGCCGCCCAGTAGCCTGCCAGCATCATGACGGCGCCCGGCCCCGCGGCGAAAAAGGCCACGGCGAAGGCGGCCAGCGGCAATATCATCGCCGTGGCCAGCCCCAGCGGGATCGAGACGGCCCCGCTGGCCAAGGGCCGGCCCTGCTTGTGAGGGTGGACCCGGTCGTGCGCGAGGTCGAGCAGGTCGTTCAAGGCGTAGACGCCGGAAGCGCAAAGCGAGAAGGCGACGAAAAGGCCTGCCGCGGGAGTCATCACCGTCGGGTCGAAAAAACGATGCGCCGCGGCCGCCGGAAGGAAGACGAGGATGTTCTTCGCCCATTGGTGCGGGCGTAGCAGTCGCATGACCGCGCCGAGCCGATTATCCTCCGAATCGAATCGGGCCTCGATACGGACGTGCTTCAACCCGTGCTCCAGCGACACCGCCCGTCCGACCAGCACCGCCGACGACGCCTCCTCGAAAATCGGCGCATCCACGGAGTCATTGCCGGCATAGGCAAAAGGCCGCCCCGCCGCATGGGCCTTGATGGCCTCCAGCTTGCGAATGCCTGTCAGATTCGTGGTGCCATCGCTGGCCAGGACGCCGTCGAAAAGTCCGAGCTGGCCGGCGACGGCCTCCGCGACCGCCCGATCCGCACCGGTCGCGAGCACGAGGCTTCTGCCGGCGGCGCGCTGTTCGGCGAGCCATGTGACGAATTCTTTCCTGTAGGGCAGAGAGCCGACGTCGAGGCGCGAGCGGACCGCAACCTGCTTCTTGAACGCGGCCTTGCCTTGGAACAAGGCCCGGACAACGGCCGGCCAGAGGACCGGCCGCGCGAACACCGAGGGCATGGCCTCGTGCAGCGTATCGCCGCGCAAGAGGGTTCCGTCCAAGTCGACGTACAGGATGGATTTGCTCATGAGATTCATTTGCCGGGGGCGGGCTGGCGCCTGAACAATACGTAGTCGCCTTTCGCATGTTCACGGCGGTAGCGACGGACTTCCTCCCACGCCCCCCCGATGCCCTCAAGGCATGCCGGAGCCTCCGCCTCGCAGGCCAGAAGCCATTGCGTCGTGGACTGAGCCCATGCGGGGAAATATAGTTCTCGCTTGAAGCCGAGACTTAGCCGCGACTCGTGCTCGCAGCGGAAGAAGACCATGGGCTCGGCCGGGCGGAGTTCGAAGAAGAAATCGAACGTGCTGGCGACGGTCTCGCCCGGCCGCAGCCGCTGCTCGAGATCCGCGACGGCCTGCTTGCGGATGGCGTCATCGGCCAGTCCTCCGGGAATCTTCCGGATCTCGCGCGCCGCGCCGGCCAGGCCGAGCGCCAAGCCCAAGACCGCAAGTCCGCGAAGGGGCCAGGCGGGGGGACGCCTGAACAGGGCCGCCACCCCGAGCACCATTGGCAACGCCAACATCCATGCGTAGCCCGCATGCCAGATGCCGATTGCGCCGACCAGCAGCGGAATGGCGAAGTACAAGGCCATGATGATGCCGAGCACCCGGGTCCGCTCCCGCCAGCCGTCGTCCAGACGTGTCAGGAGATCCCAGCCCAAGACCGCCGCGCACCCTATGGCGAAAATCGCCAGGTCTTTTGTGACGTAGAAACGCCGAATGCCCGTAGGCACCCATGGCAATTCGCGACCGAAATGAGCCAACCTGTGGGCGAGAAACTGATCCCAGACTCCAAAATGCCCGTAGGCGAGACGGAGGGCCAGCCCAGCGGCCAGCATGCCCGCAGCCAGGGTGAGTCCGAAGCGAAACCAGGACCACGACGGCCGCAACAGAAACAACGTAGCCGTGACAAGGGCGAGGTAGAGGCCGAAATGCAGCCCCATCGTCACCGCCACGAAGCCGAGCAGGAAAAGTCCGGCCGCGACGAAGGCGCCTCCGGCCTCCCAGGAATCCTTCAGATTAAGGTACGTCGCACAAATCAACAGCGCGAAGCATTCGAGGCGGGCGTTATAAATCGCGTGATGCGACAGCGCGGGCGTCCCCATGAAAACGATGAAGCAGACAAGCTTGGAGGCGGGCGACATGCCGAAGGTTCGGTCCGCCCAACGGATGATCAGGACCGCGCCGAGAAGATGTCCGAGGAAGAAGCTCACCCGAGGCACCCAGAGGCCGAACCCGAACACTTTGAACATCGCGCCGAAGAACAACGGGAAGCCCGGCGTCGAAGAACCCCATTCGGCGCCTGGAGCGCAGCTCTCCCAGCAAGTCGAAACAAAGCCGCGGCCTAAGGCGAGGTTGGCGCCCGGATCGAGATACTGGCCTTCGTCGCTCCAGGAAGGACGGTACACCACCGTCAAGAAGACGAGCGCGCCGAAAACGGCCGCGACGACCCAATGCCCTAGATTTTTCGGATTAAGCGGCATGCGGAAAGACGGAGGAATCCCCGGTGGTCGAAACGCTCTTCGGCCTCACGGACCAAAGGCTCGCTTCAGGCACGCGATCACGCGCAGGCGTTCTTCTTCGCTTAAGCCGGCGCCGGAGGGGAGACAGAGACCCTGATCGAAGAGGCGCTCGCTGACCTGCCCGCCGCGCATCTCGGCGCCGGCGAAGACGGGCTGGAGGTGCATGGGCTTCCAGACGGGGCGGGCTTCGATGTTCTCGGCTTCCAGGGCCAGTCGCACCTGCTCGCGGGAGATGCCGGCGATCCGGGGATCGATGGTCAGGCAAGTGAGCCAGCGGGTCGATTCACCCCAGGGCGCCTCCGGCTGCATGACGACCCCGGGCAGGTCCTTGAAAGCATCGGCGTAAGCCTTGAAGTGTCCGCGGCGGCGGGAGACCTTGCCGGAGAGCCGCGTGAGCTGTCCCAGGCCGATGCTGGCCGCGATATTGCTCAGGCGGTAGTTATAGCCGACGACGGAATGCTGATAATGCGGGGCGGCGTCCCTGGCCTGGGTCGCCAGGAACCGCGCCTGCTTGGCGAACTCGGCGTCATCGGTGACGAGCATGCCGCCCCCTCCGGTGGTGATGATCTTGTTGCCGTTGAAGGAATGGATGCCCGCGACGCCGAACGAACCGGGAGAGGCCTCGCCATAAGTCGCACCCAGGGCTTCGGCGGCGTCTTCGATCAGCTTCACCCCATGCTTGTCGCAGCACGCCTTGATGGGGGCGATGTCAGCGGACTGGCCATAGAGATGAACGAGGACGAGCGCCTTGGGCTTCTTGCCGGCTTGGACCTTCTGCTCGATGACCGCGCACGCGAGGGCGGGATCCATGTTCCAGCTCTTTTCTTCCGCATCGATGAAGACGGGTTTGGCGCCGAGATAGGTGATGGGGGCCGCAGACGCGATGAAGGTGAGCGAGGAGCAGAGGACTTCGTCGCCCGGCCCGACGCCGGCCAGGCGCAGGGCGAGATGCAGCGCGGCCGTGCCGGAAGCGACGGCGACGGCATGCTTCGAACCGACCAAGACGGCGAAATCTTCTTCGAAGGCGTCGAGATTCGGACCCGCCGGAGCGATCCAATTGGACTGGAAGGCTTCGAGGACATGTTCGATTTCCGCGCTGCCCACATCGGGCGGGGAGAGGAATATACGGGGAAGAGGCATTGGTTTTAAAAGTGCAAAGGTGCAAATCGGAGCAAAGCTCCTATGCAAAGGGACGAGACAGAGGGAATCTCAAGGGGAGACCGGAAACCGGATAGTTAGCTGCGGGGCATTCTCGGGTGGCGGGTGGCAGCCCCGGGTGGCGGTTGGCGGGAAAGGCCTAGCTTGGCGCGGGTAGTATCTGTGGTTTAACGGATTTCAAAATGAGGCAAGATTTGGGTCATGTGCGCCGCACCCATTGAACTCCACGTTCTTGCCTTGGCCAACGAACTGTCTGAGCGAATCTATCGTCTAACCGAAGGCCGTAATTATCGTGGGGACGGAGTGCTCCGGAATCAGATTCGGAGAGCCGGTCTTTCCGTTTCTAGCAACATAGCCGAAGGAGATGGCAGAAGGTAGGGCAAGGAAGGGATTCGGTTCTTCCAGATAGGCATCGCATCGGCGGAGGAATGTAAGAGCCAACTGAAAGTGGCTGGTCAACTTGGCGCAGTACAGGGCGAAGAGGCTATTCGTGCCTACGATGATTATTCCGTTGTTTGCAGGATGCTGAACCGACTCATCGTATCTCGAAAATCTAGGGGCGACGCCCTAGAATAGCCTGCCACCCGAATTGAGCCGCCACCCGCCACCCGGGGCTGCCACCCGCCACCCGGAACGAGGCAATCTTACTTCCACTTCCTATCCGCGTATATCCCCAGCGGCGCTAGCGCCGCAAACAGCACTCCGTTCGCCTCATCCGCGATCAAATCCTCGAACCTCGCGTTCGACGATATCCTCACGAACATCTGCTCGTTCTTCTGATTAAGGCCGTAGGCCAGGATATCTTTCCAGACGAGAGGCAGGCGTTCCAGGCGGCCGACCAGTCCGTTTCTCCAACCGGCTTCCTGTTCTTCATACCGGTTGGGTTCGCCGTTCACGAGATGCCAGAAGGCGACATTCTGCTTCCCGCCGTTCGGCACGATATATTGGCCGGATTCGTAAGGCAGCAGTTCCCGCTCCCCGGTCTTGCCGGGTACGGCGTGCATCCGCTCGGTGCGCACGCACCCGTTGTTCACCCAGCAGGAATCAGGGTTGTGCGATCCGGCGTCGACGACCGATGCTTTGCCGGGCTCCCAGTAAGCGACATAGACGAGAATCTGGGTGCTTCCCCGGACATAGAGGACCTGCTTCGCCTGGCTGAAATTAAGGATGCCCTGCGCGCTGGCCATGGCCGCCGATGATCCGGCGATCGGAATCTCCCGCCGGCTCCAACCCGGCACTTCCGGCAAGGCCTGCCCGAGCTCGCCCGTGAAACCACGCGGACGCGGGGGCGAGAATTCGGCGGCGAGCACGAGCGCGAGCAGCGCGACGAGCATGACCGAGCCGAAAATGAGGAGGGCTTTGCGCATTCAGAGGATCCGGGCGGGGATGCCGACGACGGTCACGGCCGCGGGGACGTCGGTGACGACGACCGCCCCCGCGCCGACCGTCGAACGGCTGCCCACCGTCTTACCGGGAATGATGGTGGCGCGAGATCCGAGGAAGACGCGATCCGCGACTCGGACGTGACCGGTGATATCACATTGCGCGCTCAACGACGTCCAGGGACCGAGTCGGGCATCGTGGCCGATGGTGCAATTAAGGTTGATCATCGCGAACTCGCCTACGTCGATATCGGCGGACAGGACCGCGCCGGGGCAGACGACTACGCCGCGTCCTAGCGTGACCCGGTCGCCGAAGATGACCGACGGATGCACGAAGGTGAGGAATTCAGCCCCGGCGGAAACCAGCGGGTACACGAGCTTCTCCTTGAGGGCGGGCATGCCGAGTCCGGCGAGATAAACTTGGTCCGCGGCAGGCTTATGACCGGCCAGCGGCGACACGGGCGCGAAAGATCCGAAGGGTTTCAAGGCTTCGGGATTATCGTCCAGGAAGCCGGCCAGCCGCCACGCCCTCCCATGATCCGGATGCTGGCTCGCCCAGGCGTAGAGTTCCCGGCCGAAGCCACCGGCGCCGACGATGAGGAGTTTCTTCATGTGAGGGATTGGATGAGGTCGAGGAGATCGCCGACGGTCCGGCACCCGCGGATCCGGGGGCCGCGGACTTCGAGGTCGTGGACATGGTCGCAATGCGAGACGACGAGCAGGATGGCGAGGGAGTCCCAGCCGGGCATTGCGGCGAGGACGGAGGTCTCCTCCGCCTGGGCGAGGATATCGATGTCCGCCCGCAAGGCATTCAACATTTCCGCTCGGGTCATCGGGGGAAAGGGAGGATAGGGGCCGCGGTGAGAGGGCCGAGTTCGCCCGCGAACGCCCCCCAGGATAAGCCGACGCCGAAGCCGCACCCCGCGACCTTGAGCGGACCAGCCGTGAGCCGGTCGCCCAAGCCGTCGATCAGGGCGCAAGGAATCGAAGCCGAGCTCTGGTTGCCATGCTTCTCGACGACGCCCATGGGCGTACGCGCCGCGGCGACGCCGATCTTCTTGGCGAGCGTGGAAAGGATGAAGCGGTTGGCCTGATGCAGGACGAGCGCGTCCAGGGATTCGGGTGAAAGGCCGGCGTGTCGCATAACGGACTGCACGGCCGCGGGGACTTCCCGGAGCGTGAAGCTGAAGACGTCGGCTCCGTTCATCGCGAGATTTGCGTCGTGTCGACGATTGCCCTCGGCGTCCGTCTTTTCGGTCAGCGGCCCGGCCGGCTGACGCGCCCCACCCTGCTTGACGATGATGGCCTCCGCGCCAGAGCCGTCGGCGCCGAGGACGAAGTGCAACGGGGCGGAACGGCCCGTCTTTTCGACGAGGGTCGCCGAACCCGCATCGCCGAACAATGGGTCGGTCGAACGGTCGCCGGGATTCGTGAGTCGGCTCAACGTATCGCCCGCGCACAGGAGCACGCGCGCGGCGCCGCCATGCGCGCAAAGCAAGGCCGCCTGATGGAGGCCATACACCCAACCCGAACACCCCATCGAGAGGTCGTAGGCGGGGGCCGACTTGCTAAGGCCGAGCCGCCGATGCAGGAGCGAGGCGTTGTTGGGCTGTCCGTGATCAGGGGTCTGGGTGACGAAGATGACGGCATCGATGGAAGTCTCGTCCAATCCCATCTCGGCCAGCAGGCGCTCCGTGGCATCGGCGCAGAGATCCAAGGCGGTGACACCGGACGCGGCGACGCGACGCTCCCGCAAGCCGATGGTCTGCGCGGTGCGCTCCAAGGCCGCGCGATCCAGGCCCGCGGCGAGCCCGTCCGCGATGAAATCACGCACGATCGATCCCGTGGTCACGGCCAGGCCGGCGACGCGGATGTTGGAGAGGGAGGAGTGCATTTTTGTTAAGGGGACAAGCTGGCACGTGGGCACGTGGGCATGGGGAGAAAGCAACGCTAGAGGCTTAGTTGACCAGAGGCTCGGAGGCTCAGAAGTGAAGGCAAGCTAGCTGGCCGGTTGACAAGTTGGCATGTGGACAAGAGAACCCCAAAGAGGCTCGGAGGCCCAGAGGCTCAGTGGACCAGAGCAAGCGGGAGAACAATCGCTCAAAGGGGAACCGGAGGCCGGATGATTGGCTAGGTAGAAGGTAGGGTTGAGCGCCTCGCTCAACCGCGGCTGACCGAGGGCGGTCAGCCCTACCCATTATAGCCGCGGGGGGCCGGAGCCGGCGGCTGAAGGCTGAACGGCTGACACCCGAATGGCTGATGCCCCGGTGGCCGTCACCCGTCACCTGAAAAAAACTTTGAGGCTAGATACCGCTATGTCGTGACGCGGTCCCGACCCTACCCGCTGTCTCCCTTGTCAACTGGCCAACTGGTCAACCGGTCAACTAACGCTTCCTCTTTCTGGTCAACCGAGCCTCTGAGCCTCTGGGCCTCTTAGACGGGCGCCTTCAACGCCCGGCAAACTGCCTCACCCATGATTCCAGGCACAGGATTGCCAGGAGCGGATAAGCGGCGTCTATTTCGCCGCGTTTGTCGGCCTCGAGCAGCGCCATGGCGCCTTCGCCTGAGAAAAGTCCGGTGGCGTCGAGACGGCCGGAACGGGCGAGCTCACGGAGGCGTTCGCCATACGCGCCGTGCAGGAGCTGACGCAGGGGCAGGCCGAAGCCAGCCTTGGGACGAGAGAGGATTTCGTCGGGCAGGAGGCCACGGAGCGAACGTCGCAGCACATGCTTGCCGGCGGGTCCGCTCATCTTGCGGGCGTCCGCGAGTCGCTCCGAGAAGGCGACGAGATCCGGATCGAGGAACGGCAGGCGGACTTCGACCCCGCACGCCATGGCCATCTTGTCGGTGTAGTTGAGGTTATGATCCGCCAGGAAGTGGGCCCGATCGAGGTGCAGCATCTGGTTGAGCCGGCTGACGCCCGCCGGGAGTCCTTCCAAAGAATGAAGCAAGAGGTCGACCGGAAGATGAAGCCCCATGCTTTCGCGCAGGGCCGGACTCAGCGCCGGCGCCAAGGTCTCCTGGCTGATCCAAAGGAAGTAGCTCGCGAGACGCTCGGAGGGTTCGGCGTCTGCATAACGAAAGAGCTTACCGAGTCGGCGGCTGAAGGGAGATTGTACGGAACGGGCATGGGCCGAACGGCGCATGAGCGCGCGCACCGGACGAGGAGCCCACGCCCAATAGCGTTCGGTCTGCAAAGCGGCGTGTCGACGATAACCGGTGAAGAGGTCGTCGCCGCCGGAGCCGGAGAGGAGGACTTTGACGCCACGTTCCCGCGCTTCCCGACACACGGCATGGGCGGTGAAGGCGGCGACGTCGGCGGTCGGTTCGTCCAACGTCCAGACCATGGCGTCGAGATCGGTGAGCGCCGAACCACGCAGGGTGGCGTCATGCAAAGGTGCGCCAAGTCGGCGGGCCATGAGCTCCGCGTAAGGGTGGTCTTCGGCAAAACCTTCGGTGGCCAATCCGGCTAGATCAGAAGGGGCGATGGTAAAACACGGATATCGCTGCGGGTCGCGCAACTCCGCGCAGGCGAAGTGCGCGATGGCGGAAGAATCGACTCCTCCGGAAAGGAAGCCGCCGAGCGGGACATCCGAGACCAACTGGCGGCGGACGGCCTGGCCCAGATAGTGACGGCAGGCTTCGGCGGCTTGTCGGTCGCTGAACGGCTGGACTTCAGCGGAGTAATGCGGGGCGACGAACGAACCGCCCTCCGTCTTCCCGTCCGCACCCCATTCCAGATACGATCCGGGCGTCAGCTTACGGACACCTTTCGCCGGCGTGAGGTCGCCGGGCGCGTAGAGCAGCGTGAGGTAGGCGGAGACTGCCGTCGGCTCGAGGGACCAGTCGACGCCCGGGATGCCGCGGAAGGACTTGAGCTCGGAAGCGAAGAGCCGACCTTCTGCGGTCGTGGTCCAATAAAGGGGCTTCACGCCGGCGGCATCGCGGGCCAGCAGGAGTTTACGTTCCTGCGGATACCAGGCCGCGAAGGCGAAGATACCGTTCAACCACGGGAGACAGGCCCGGCCATGCCGGGCGAGCAGGTTGGCGAGCACCTCGGTATCGCTCTCCCCGCGGAAGATGACGCCGTCCCGCTCAAGCCCGGCGCGCAGTTCGCGATAGTTATAAATCTCGCCGTTGAAGCTGACGATCACCCGGCCGGTCGCGTCCGCCATAGGCTGCGCGCCAGCGGGCGAGAGATCCAAGATGGCCAGACGCACATGGGCCAGGCCGGCTTCGGCATCATGCCACTGGCCGCTGCCATCCGGTCCGCGATGACCTTGCGCACGGTTCATCCGTCCGAGCAAGTCCGGTTCGAAGCGACCTACATATCCGGCGATGCCGCACATGGTCAGCCTTGGCCTCCTTCACCGGCGTAGATATGCAGAGACCGACGGGCGATCGCCTCCCAGTCATGCACCTTCGCCACATACGCACGCCCTCGCCTGCCCTGCTCACGGGCGAGATCAAGGTCCGTGAGCAACGGACGCAGCGCTTCGGCCAGGGCCTCCGGACCAGGCGCGCATTCGACGAGCGCGCCCGCGCGGGCGGCCTCCGCCATATAGCAACCTTGCGTGGCGACGACAGGCAAGCCGGCCGACATGGCCTCGAGGATCGCGAGCGCCATGCCTTCGGATTCCGAGGCATGGACGAAACAGTCAGCGGCGGCATAAGCGGCGGACTTGGCCGTCTCGTCCATGAAGCCTAGCCAATGGATGCGGGAGGCGCAGCCGGCCGTCTTGGCCTCTGCGTGGAGAATGGCGGAGTAGTCCGGCTCGGCGTCCGGGTTGCCGGCGACGAGCAAGTGGGCTCCGAGACCGGCGATCGCGCGGATGATATCCTCGATCCGCTTCTTCGGCATGATGCGGCCGATGAACAAGGCGATTCGATCCGTCGGCCCAACGCCATGCCGGACACGGAGGGCGAGGCCGGCTTCGCGCGAGGCGACGGCGACGGGCCGGATGCCGTTCGGGACGACATGGATCCGCGAAGTGACGCCCAGCGAGGTCAGCTGCGCCTGCTCCAGCGTGGTGAGCGCGAAGACACCGGTGGCACGATTGAGCTTAGGCCGGGTGAAGAAACGAATGTAGAGCCGCTTCTTGAGCGATTTGAAATCCCAGCCTGAGAACAGGGCGGGGTCGAGCGCCCCATGAGGATTGAAGAAGACCTTCAGACCACGCGCCGAGGCGGCCATGTCGACCTGGACGTTCAAAGGATTGAAGGTATTGTGCGCATGCAGGACGACATCGGCCGGCAGCTTGTCCAGTTCGTGACGAAGGCGGAACGAGCGCGCGAAGCCGAAGAACGGATCGGGATAGAAGTAGCGGATGGGGAGGCCGTCGAAAGTCTCGGTGGAGCCGGCCCGGATCGCATCCGGGGTCCAGATCTCCACATCGGCACCCAAACGTCGCTGCGCGCTCGCCAGCTCGAACACCATCTTCTGCACACCTCCGGCATAGGCACCGGGAAGGCATTCGTAGACGATGTGACGGATGGGGGGCACGAACTAAAGAGAGGGCTGAATTGATGACTGCGTGGAGGGCTGAATGGAGGGGAGGCAGACGGACTAACTCAAATGGTGACCGGATGATTAGCTGGGGCGTTAAATTTAATGGTGTCGGGTGAAGAGCACGGGAGTCGGCAACTCAGGCGGCGGCATCTCGGCCATCGGCTGCGGGTACCTGTAGCCGGCCGCCGAAGGCTGAACGGCTGGCACCCGAAAGGCTGATGCCCCGATGGCCGTCACCTGACACCCGAAATTTGTGAAGCTAGATGCAGCTATGTCGTGACGCGGGCCCGACCCTACCCGAGGCAATCGCTTTCCCGATACTCGATACTCGATACTCCATACTCAATACTCTCACGCCGCTTTTACAGCGCCGCCTTGCTCAGGCGTCCGCTTCCTCCTCCAGCGCCAGCGGATCGGCAGGAGGGCGGTCCATGGATTTGAGGGCGAAGCCGGGCACCATGTGCAGGATCCAGGTGAACAACATCGGCATGTTGTGCACCACGGTGAAGACGAAGATGGACAGCAGGCCGTCGCGGAAGGTCTGCACCAGCGCCATGAAGAAGACGAGGTAGATGTAACGGGCGAGGCGCTGCATGGGTCCTGCCGTCGCCCGCAGGCATGCGGAGGTCAGGACATAGCCCATCAAAGCCGGCATGAGCATCATGCCGACATGGCCGAAGTTGAGATAGGCTTCCCCGAGATAGGTGATGATACGCCCTTCGACGTCGTAGCGTCGGCCCGAGGTCGAGATTTCCTGCAGGTGATCCGCCAAGCCCGGCTTATTCGGCCACCAGGCACGCGGGACGGGCAAGGTGACGATCGCGAGATAGGTCGAGCCCCAGAATTTACGTTCATTGCTGTCCGCCAAAGAGAGGCCGCCCGCAAATTGATCGAGGAAATCTTCGGTGGCGGCGAATTCGGTGTAGGATTTGTTGTCCTTGACGAAGGCCTGGCTGAACTGGGCGATGGCTTCCTGGGTATCGCCATACTGCAACGCCTGGCCGATGTATTTCAGCCGAGGAAAAACCAGTCCGACGAAGAAGGCGGCGATGAGGAGGGGGATGGTCGGCCATCGGCGACGCCGGGTCTGCAGGTAAAGCGCCGCGAAATAGAGCAGCGGCAAGATCAGCATGAAGCGGTGATACCCTTGCAGGGCGACCGCGCCGAGGAAGAAGGCGGCGAGGGCGAGGAGATACCAGCGGAATCCGAAAGCGAACATGAGCAGGCCGATGACGCCGATCGGCCACATGGCAATGACCTGGATATAACCGCTTGCTGCGTTGGTCGCTTCCAGGACGAATCCCGACGTCTTGACCGCGGAGAAAAAGTAGGCTCCCAAGGGGAGGCAGAACAGGCCGACCGCCCTGGCGATATTCGGGTTAAGGACGCGACGTTCGATGGGTTTGGCGGCCTTCGCCTCGAAGACCTGGTGGGCCCACCAGGAGGCGGCGACGAAGAAGAAGAGCGCGGCATCGGCCCACAGCATCGCCCGGGTGATTTCATCGAGGCTGATGGCTTCGGCGTTAGTCTGGCCGGCATACATGAGCGGCGATCCGCCGATGATTTGGAAGAGCCGGTAGGTGAAGCTATAGAGGTGAAACAACAGATAGGCCGTCAGCGGATGCCAGAACGCCATCCGCCGGAACATCAGGACGACGACCGCGATGACGACCCCGAGATCGAGGAGGAAGTATGGGATGAGGGAATCCACTGAAGGAGAGTATGGAGTATGGAGTATGGACGATACGGGGAGGGCTGGAGGGCTCGACTAAAGGCAGTGCGAAAGTGCAAATCGGAGCGAAGCTCCTGTGCAAAAGTGCAAAAGTGTTTTTAGGGCTAGGGCCAGATGAGACGGAGGCGAGTTGATCGGGCTTATAGGGCGCGACGTAGTCTCGCCCCTACCTTGCGGCCACCGTTCGGCGGCCTAGCCCAAGCCCCAGCCCTAGCCCTGGCCCTAGTGTGTCTTCACTTTTGCACCTTTGCACAGGCCGCAGGCCGGTTTGCACTTTTGCACCAAGGACAGCACGTGGTGCTGTCCCTACCTCGTCTTCTTCATCCTCTCTCCGCTGACGGAAGAGACGAAGGTGACGCGGGTAGGAATCTTATGGCGGGCGAGACGTTCGCGACAGGCGGTACGGATGGCGGAACGGAGGGCTTCGTGATCGGCGACCGAGGTGACGACGTCCACGACGACGGTCTGGCCGGTCAAGGGATGCGGCTCGCCGCGCACGCGGCAATCCGTCACGCCGGAAATCCCCAGGATGACGGATTCGACTTCGGCGGGCATGAGCTTCTCGCCGCCGACGTTGATCATCTCGCCCATCCGCCCGAGAATACGGAGCGTGCCGCCGGGCCCCTGCTCTACTTTGTCGCCGGTGCGGAACCAGCCGTCCGCGGTGAAGCGTTCATTGCTGGCATTCAGATAGCCCGCGATCTGCGTGCTGCTGCGCAGCCAGAGCTCGTCGGCGACGACTTTCCATTCGAGATTCGGATCTTCGAAGCGCAGGAACGTCGAGCCGGTCTCCGGGCTCCCCGTCCTGGTGATGCCGGTCTCGCTCGTCCCGAAAGTCTGGATGAAGCGCACGCGCGGGAAAGCCTCCTTGAGACGGGCGAGCAGGCTCTCCGGCATCGGCTCCGTTCCGTAAGTGATGACCCGAAGCGAGGAAAGGTCGCGGGCGGCAGCTGCTCCGGAGACGAGGAGCAGATTCAGGAACGTCGGCGAGGCCGGAAGAATGGCGACGTGATGGCGGGAGATCGCCTCGGCGACGACCTCCGGCGCGTTCGAAGCCGGAACGATGATCGGGGCGCCGGAGGCGAGGCCGCCAAACAGCGTGTTGAGCCCGCCGATATGATCGAAGCCCAGGAGCGCTATGACCGGGAGCCCGTGAGGCCGACGCTCCGCATAGGTCGCGAGCAAGGCGGTGAAGTCCTGCACCATCGCCTTGGGAGCTCCGCTGGTCCCGCTGGAGAACAAAACCAAGCCCGCGACCTGACGGACGCGCAAGGATTCGAAGAGCGGATGCGTCGAGGCTTCATCGATCCGCGGCAGAAGGTTCCAGGCGAAACCGTCGGCCGACACGACCCACTGTGCATTGACCTGCGCGAGACGTGCGGGGTGTTCGGCAGGATTGCCCGCCAAGGGGACGGCGAAGTGTCCGGCGGCTTCGAGCGCGACAAGCCAGGCCGTGGCGGCAGGACCATGCCCGCCGACCACGGCGACCGCAGCAGGCCCTGGCAGGCGCAAGCCCGCGAGAGCCCGAGCGGCTTCGTCAACCAATCGCGCGAGCTGCGCATAGGAGCATACGCCCCATACGCCGACCAAGGCGGGCTTGGCGTCGTAGGCGATGATGCGCAGGTGGAGAGACATTTATCGAGGGCAGGAAAGACGGGGAAATCGCCGGTGGCGAAGGTAGGGCTGACCGCCTCGGTCAGCCGCGGCTAAGCGAGGCGCTCAACCCTACCCGATTCAGGCAGATCGGATGAATGGCGGGTTTTTATTTTCAGGTGGCGGGTGGCAGCCTCAGGTGACGGGTGGCGGGCTTAAACCTCCTGCCACCTGAGCCCCGGGGCCGCCACCTGCCACCCGAAGATGTCTTCGCTTCTGCGCCTTACCCGACGGCGCCCAAGTACTCCACGCCACCGGACTGGAGATCGGCATCGCGGATCCGGGAAAGGATGAATTCGACGGCCTGTGCCATGGTCGTTCCTTCCGGGCGGCTGATCGCGGCATTGATCTTCGCGAGGGCGGCCTTCGGGACAGCGCGGGTGAGTTTGGTTTCAACCGGCCCGAAGCCGACGGCGGTGACGACGACGCCGGAGGTCGCCAGCTCCTTCGCGGCGACCTTGGTCAGCGCTTCGACGGCGGCCTTGCTCGCCACATAAGCGGCCTCGCCTTCGAGTGAAAGCGGGACGGCGACAGTGGTTAGATTGATAATCCGTCCGGCACGCTGACGGACCATGACCTTGCCGACGGCCTGGAGAGAGTGGAACGTGCCCAGGTAATTGACGCGCATGAGCTGCTCGGCGACGGAACCCGGGGTCAGGAGCAAGGCGTTCATCGAAGCGGCCCCGGCATTGTTGACCAGGAGGTCGATACGGCCGGCATCGGCGACCGTCGCCACGGCGGCGCGGACGGCGTTTTCGTCGGTCACATCGACGGAGTGCGCGCGGAAACATTCGTGGGCCAAAGTCTGGGCGCCGCGCGCAAACCCATGCACGGTCCAACCATCGGCGAGCAGGCGCTCGGCCAAGGCGAGGCCGAGGCCTTGGGAGGTGCCAGTGATGAGAGCGGTAGGCATTTTAGATTAGGGGTAGGGGCAGGGGTAGCCGAATCGTTTCGGGTGGCGGGTGGCAGCCTCAGGTGGCAGGTGGCGGGAGAAACAAAGCAGCAAGGGGAAACCGGAGACCGGAGGATTGGCTGAGGTTATTATTTCCAGGTGACGGGTGACGGCCACAGGAGTCGGCAATTCAGGAGTCGGCTTCTCGGCCATCGGCCGCGGGAGCTTGGAGCCGGCTGCCGAAGGCTGAACGGCTGTCACCCGAAAGGCTGATGACCTGGTGGCCGTCACCTGACACCTTCAGAAGAATGTCCGCAGCAAACTTTCCGGTTCCCGGTCTCCCTTTGAGTGAAAAATATCCTGCCACCTGAACCCCGGGGCCGCTACCCGCCACCAGGAAATGATAGCGACCTCTGGGCCTCTAGCTTCGGGTTACCTCCACCACATGCTCCGCCAATAGATCCACGCGGCGGAAGGGGGAAGTGAGGCGGCTCATGGCTTTTTCGTCCGCCAAGGTGACGGTCTTGCCGGTGGCGAGGCGGATGTCTTCCTCAAGATCGGCGATGAGGGTGACGAGCCCGATGCTATCCAACGCGGCGGCTTCGCCGAAGAGACGGGTCTGTTCATCGGCTTTCTCCAGCGCGGGCTTGCCGAGCTCGCGGCCGAGGGCGGCGAGTCGGCGAAGGACGAGGGCGAGGGCTTGTTCGCGGTTAAGCATGATGCTGATGGGCCACGGTTTCGATCGTGTCGACGAAACGGGCGGCGAGGAGCGGGCGGGCGAATTCTTTTTCACCCAAGGCACGGGCGGCCGCGCCCATGACCCGGCAGGCGGCCGGATCGGCGGCCAGGCGCTGGAGCGCGTCGGCAAAGGTGACAGCGTCGCCAGGAGGAACGACGATGCCGCACTCGTGCTCGCGGATGAGTCCGGCGAGCCAGCCGGGGTAATTGTTCACGACCGGAATGCCGGCGGCGAGATAGTCGAAGAACTTGTTCGGCGAGGTGCCGCGGTAGAAAGCCGGCACATCCTTCAAGACCATGAGTCCGCAATCGAGCGAGGCGGTGATCACGCCGAGTTCCGCCTTAGGCACCGGCGGATAGAAGAGGCAGTTGGTCAGGCCCCGCTCGGCGGCGGCCTTGACGAGGCGTTCCTTCTCCTTGCCGTCACCGATGAAGGCGAGCTTCACGCGGATGTCGCCGCGACGCTTGAGCTCGGCGGCGACATCGAGCAGGGCGTCGAGTCCGTTGGCGAAGCCGTGCGCGCCGGTGAAGCCGGCGACGAAATCATCCGGGCCGATGCCGGGCAGCGTGAGCTTGGCGCGCTTGGCGGGATGGAAGACTTCGAGGTCGCAGCCGTTGGGGATCATGGCGACCGGCAGGCGTTCGTCGGCCCGGGCGCGGATGCCGTCGACGATGCCGGGCGAAAGCCCGATGCACGCGTCGGCGGAACGGTAGCCAAGGAACTCGAGGAGCGACATGCCGCCGAGCACGAAAGGATTACGCAGCCCCAGGGCGCGGGGCAGTTCGGGCCAGAGGTCGCGGACCTCGAAGACGAACGGTTTGCCGCGGAACCATTTGGCGGCGAGACCGGGGATGACCGCGGTGATTGGAGTCGAGGTCGCGAAGGCGAGATCGTACTCGAGTTCGAGCGCAAGCCGGACCGAACGGAAAGCGAAACGGAGGAAGGTCCAACCCCGGCGGACGAGCCCGTCCCGGTTGGCGTAGGCCAAGGGCAGCGAGATGACGTCGATGCCGTCGACCTCGCCGCGATGCCAGCCGTGGGCGGCGTCATGCGGCAAATCCAGGCCGCTGTGCGCATGTGCTCCGCAGACCACCGTCACCTGATGTCCGCGCGCCAACAGCGCCCGCGCGAATTCATACGAACGCGTGCCGCTCGCACCCCGAGGGGTCGCGAAATGCTGATGGTAGTAGAGGAGGCGCAATTAGTTGAGGGGGCACGCTGGCACGTGGGCAAGTGGGCAAGGAGGACTAGAGGCAGACTAGAGGCTGAGTTGACCAGAGGCTCGGAGGCTCAGAGGGATGCTAAGTTGATCAGTTGAACGGTTGGCCAGTTGGCCGGAGGAGGCACATCTTCAGGTCTCGGGTCTCAGCCGTCGGGAGTCAGGTTCAGGTGTTCAGGTTCGGGTACAGGTTCAGGACCTGAATTTCCCCGCACCCGCACCTGTACCTGATAACCCGCACCAGAGACCTGAAGGCCGAGACCTGGGACCCGTAATTTGTGAGGCTAGATACAACTATGTCGTGACGCGGTCCCGACCCTACCTATGTCAGGTATTAGCGGTTAGCGGTAAGCGGTTGGGAACACAGATTCCGCCACCTGCCACCCAAAGACACTGACCGAAGCATACTATCCGGTTTCCGGTCTCCCCTTGAGAGGTGCCTCTCTCTGGTCAACCGAGCCTCTGAGCCTCCGAGCCTCTGGTCAAAGCGCTGCTTCGATCACCCGCGCAATCTTCACCGCGGCGGCCCCGTCCCCATACGGATTACGGAGCTGCGAACGGCGCGCGTATTCGGCGGTATCGGTGAGCAGACGATTCGCGGCGGCGACGATCCGAGCGGGGTCGGTGCCGACGAGTTCGCTGGTGCCGGCGGCGATCCCTTCGGGTCGTTCGGTATTGTCGCGCATGACGAGCACGGGCTTCCCGAGCGAAGGGGCTTCTTCCTGGACGCCGCCGGAATCGGTGAGCACGAAGGCGCAACGATCCATGAGCCAGATGAAATCCTCGTAAGCCGCCGGCGCGGCGAGCGAGATCCGCGAGTGACCGCCAAGCAGGCGCCGCACGGGCTCCTGGACCTGCGGGTTGAGATGGACGGGATAGACGACACCAAGGTCGGGATGCGCGTCGACGAGCTGGCGGATACCGCGGCAGAGATCCTCGAAGCCGGCGCCGAAAGATTCGCGGCGATGGCCGGTG
>Ga0222713_10000545_pt1 | contig 42750 bp, 33 predicted proteins | sample C33_649DmetaG_FD_165061 | JGI IMG/M metagenome (GOLD analysis project Ga0222713, IMG submission 165061) | Estuarine water microbial communities from San Francisco Bay, California, United States - C33_649D | ecosystem: Environmental > Aquatic > Marine > Unclassified | place: USA: California... | reverse complement strand
TGGCAGGTCGAGAAGGCGTGCAGCCATCGGGACTGAGGAGACTGCTCAAAGGCGGCGCCCATCCGGCGTCTCCCTTTTGAATGTCATCCTGCCTTGTGGGAGACGAGGCGCCAAATGCTCGCCCAGTTCGGCGAACCTGCCTGCACATCGCCCACGCAGCCCAAACTCATACACCGCTGGGCGCTCCGGTCCGTAGGATCGATCGGACTGTCAGGTTGATGCCGCGGTCCCTCGGCAGATGCCTGAACTCAACCCTGGGGAAGCTTGGCGCGTGTCAGCGAAGCGCATAGCGTGTCCCGCGCGCCATGCGAACGCTATTGCGCCGGCGGCAGCGAGACCGGGCGATCCAGTGGATGCTGGACCGGATCGGGGATCGCCTTCACCGGAGCGTCGTTCCTGCCCAGGAAGTTGTACCAGTGGTAGCGGGCGATCCCCAGCCACTCGACGCAGGCCAGGTCGCTGATGAGCAGGTTGTAGCTGTTGGGCAGCCAGGACGAGAACGGTGCGGTGTAGTCGCTGCGCGCCGGGGTGGGGTGGAGGCCGAAATGGGCGAAGTACAGCAGGCTGCGTCGCATATGCAGGCCGGAGGTGACCAGCACCAGCGGGCCATGAGGGACCTCTGACAGCAGGCGGGAGGTGAACTTCGCGTTCTCCCAGGTATTGCGTGAAGCGCTTTCCTCCAGTAGTGCCGAGGCGGGCACGCCGGCCTCGCGCAGCAGCGAGCCGTACAGTTGCGCTTCGGTGTTGCCCAATCCGGCGGGATCGCCTCCGGAAATCAGCACCCGGCAGCCCCGCGTGCTCGCCTTGCAGCTCTCGTAGAGCTGGACCGCACGCAGAATCCGGCTATAGGCCAGCGACTGTGGCTCGATGCCGCCTTCGTGCGGCAATTTCTGCATGCCCATGCCGAGCACGATGATGACCGAATCCGGTGCCCAGGCGAGTCGGACCGGATCACGTTGCCCGGCTTGGGTCATGGCCACGATCCAGCCGGCCAGCACGCCGTTGCCCAGCAGCCAGAACACGATCACCCAGCAGCTTGCGACGACGCGTGCCGTGCGCCTCCAGCGCAAGCGGAACAGCACGGCCGTCAGCAACGCGCCTAAGGCCAGAAACACCAGGGACATCGGCCGAACCCACGCAGGAAAACCCTCATGGTTGCAGATCGCGGGCAAGGCTTCATGTCCAGCGTCCCGACCCCTCCACGGCTTGACGCAAACCGATGCTCCGCATACTGTGCGCGGGCCGAAGGTTTCATCGCTTCATCCCCATGAAGCGATGAATTAAACGGGAATCCGGTGAAGGCGCCTGAGCGCGCCCATTCCGGAGCTGCCCCGCAGCGGTTATTGGAAACGAACCCCGCCAACAGCACTGGTGTCGCTTCAACGCGACACCGGGAAGCGGCGGACAGTAGGTGGCGCGTCCCGCGCCGTGTCCATGAGCCCGAAGACCGGCCCCGGCCGGAAGACCCAGACCGGTCTTCCGTTTCGACCTGGCACCGCTCGCGGGAGCGGCACGGGCACTCCGCTCCCTGCATTCGACCGCGGGCGGGAGGGGGTGAGCGTGCGTGTTTCGCGTAGTGGATCCGGTTCGCCCGCGGGGGCGAAGGTCGCTGGCGTGGCACGTCGCAGCCGGAAGTCCGGACGCGTGGCGCGCGGTTCCTTCGTTCCTCAATGCCCACACGCAATGAGGATCCATCCACATGACCATCGTCACCAACCTCGGCTTTCCCCGCATCGGGCCACGCCGGGAACTCAAGCACGCCCTTGAACGCCACTGGAAGGGCGAGGACAGCGCGGACACGCTGCAGGCCACCGCACGCGAGCTGCGACTCAGGCACTGGCACCTGCAGCGCGAGGCCGGCGCCGACCTGTTGCCCAGCAACGATTTTTCGCTCTACGACCAGGTGCTCGACACCGCCTTCCTGTTCGACGCGATCCCGCAGCGCTATCGCACCCTGGCCGAGTCCGACCCGCTTGGCGCCTATTTCGCCATGGCGCGCGGGCGACAGACCGATGGCGTCGACCTGCGGGCGCTGGAGATGACCAAGTGGTTCGACACCAACTACCACTATCTGGTGCCGGAACTGGAGGCCGGGCAAGGGTTCGCGCTACGTGGCGACAAGCCGGTCGCCGAATTCCTGGAAGCCAAGGCTGCCGGCTTCAACACCCGCCCGGTCCTGCTGGGGCCGGTGAGCTTCCTGCATCTGTCCAAGGCGGTGGATGGCAGCGACCGTTTCGCGCTCCTCGACGGCCTGCTGCCGGCCTACGCCGCGCTGCTCTCGCACCTGCACGCCGCCGGCGCGGAGTGGGTCCAGATCGATGAGCCGATCCTGACCCTGGACCTGTCGACGCAGGTCCAAGAGGCGTTGCGTGAGGCCTACGCACGACTGGCGCAGGCCACGCGACCTAAGCTGATGCTCAGCACCTACTTTGGCGCGCTTGGCGACAACCTCGCGCTCGCCGCCGAACTGCCCGTCGACGGCCTGCACGTGGATCTGGTGCGCGCACCCGAACAGCTCGACGCGGTCCTCCAGGCGTTGCCCGCCGGGCGGGTGCTCTCGGCAGGCCTGGTGAATGGCCGCAACGTCTGGCGCACCAACCTGGACAACGCGCTGACCCTGGCGCGCTATGCGCAGGGCCAGCTGGGCGCCGATCGATTGTGGCTGGCTCCGTCCTGCTCGTTGCTGCACGTCCCGGTCGATCTGGACCAGGAAAAGACCCTGGATGAAGAAGTGAAGCCGTGGTTGTCCTTCGCTTGCCAGAAGCTCGGCGAGCTGCGTCTGTTGGCCGATGCGCTGGACGGCCACGCCGGGGCGGACGCCGGCCTGACCGAACAACGCGCCCATCTTGAATCGCGCCGACAGTCGCCGCGCGTGCATCGCCCCGAGGTCGCCCAGCGCGTGGCGCGCCTGACGCCGCAGGACAGCCGTCGGCAATCGCCCTATCCGCAGCGCCGCCCTGTGCAGGAAGCCGCCTTCGACCTGCCGGTCTATCCGACCACCACGATCGGCTCGTTTCCGCAGACCCAGGACGTGCGCCAGGCACGTGCGCGGCACAAGTCCGGCAAGCTCTCCGACGCCGAGTACGACGCCTTCCTGGCGGCCGAGACCGAGCGCTGCGTGCGCTTCCAGGAACAGATCGGGCTCGACGTGCTGGTGCATGGCGAATACGAGCGCAACGACATGGTCGAGTACTTCGGCGAGCAGCTGGATGGCTTCGTCTTCACCAAGCTGGGCTGGGTGCAGAGCTACGGCAGCCGCTGCGTGAAGCCCCCGATCATCTTCGGCGACGTGGTGCGCCCGGCACCGATGACGGTGCGCTGGTCGCAGTATGCGCAGTCGCTGACGCCGCGGCCGATGAAGGGCATGCTGACCGGCCCGGTGACGGTGTTGCAATGGTCGTTCGTGCGCGACGACCAGGCCCGCAGCGCGACCTGTCGCCAGATCGCGCTGGCGCTGCGCGATGAGGTCACCGATCTGGAAGCGGCCGGCATCGGCATCATCCAGATCGACGAGCCGGCGATCCGCGAAGGCCTGCCGCTGCGCCGCGGCGAATGGGCCGCCTACCTGGACTGGGCGGTCGAAGCCTTCCGTATCTGCGCCAGCGGCGTGGGCGATGCGACCCAGATCCACACCCACATGTGCTACTCGGAGTTCAACGACATCATCGACGCGGTCGCGGCGATGGATGCGGACGTGATCTCGATCGAAACCTCGCGCTCGCGCATGGAGCTGCTGGATGCGTTCGTGCGGTTCAAGTATCCCAACGAGATCGGCCCGGGCGTCTACGACATCCATTCCCCGCGGATCCCCGCCACCGCCGAGATGGTGGACCTGCTGCGCAAGGCGCGTGCGGTGCTGCGCGATGCGCAGTTGTGGGTCAACCCGGACTGCGGGCTCAAGACCCGTGGCTGGGAGGAGACCCGGCACGCGCTGGAACAGATGGTTGAGGCCGCGCGCATCCTGCGGGCGGACCTGGCGCGGGCGGCCTGAGGATCGCGCATCGAATGCCACGTGGGCGCGGGTCAGGAAACGGCCCGCGCCCACGTGGCGTCCCAGTGCGTGGATATCCGGCGCGCCCGGCATGAAGCCGATGTGAGCCGGTAACGGTTACACGAACGCCATGCACACCCGGCCCGCGTAAACTCGGTCACCCCCTTCACCACAGGACTTGCCGACCGTGTCAATCAACCAGGAACAGCGGGACAAGATCGCTTCCGGCCAAGGCTTCATCGCCGCGCTCGACCAGAGCGGCGGCAGCACGCCCAAGGCGCTGAAGCTGTATGGCATCGACGAATCCGCCTATTCGGGCGACGCCGAGATGTTCGCCCTGGTCCACCAGATGCGCGAACGCATCGTCACCAGCCCGGCCTTCACCGGTGAGCGCGTGGTCGGCGCGATCCTCTTCGAGCGCACCCTGGACGACCGCTTCGCAGGCGAAGAAGCCGCGCAGTACCTGTGGAACACCAAGCAGGTCGTGCCGTTCCTCAAGATCGACAAGGGTCTGGAAGAGGAAGCCAACGGCGTGCAGCTGCTCAAGCCCATCCCGGGTCTGGCCGAGCTGCTGGCCAAGGCCAAGGCCAAGGGCGTGTTCGGCACCAAGGAGCGCTCGGTCATCAAGGGCAACAATGCGCAGGGCATTGCCGCGGTGCTGGACCAGCAGTTCGAGCTGGGCAAGCAGGTGCTGGACGCCGGCCTGGTGCCGATCATCGAGCCGGAAGTGGACATCAAGGCCGCCGACAAGGCGCAGATCGAGGCCACGATGAAGCAGGGCCTGCTCGAGCGCCTGGACAAGGTCGACGCGGCCACCCCGGTGATCCTCAAGCTCACCCTGCCCAGCGTCGACGGCTTCTTCCAGGAGCTGGTCGACCACCCGAGCGTGCTCAAGGTCGTGGCGCTGTCCGGCGGCTACAGCCGTGACGAGGCCAACGCCAAGCTGGCCAGGAATCCCGGCATCATCGCCAGCTTCAGCCGCGCCCTGACCGAGGGCCTGAGCGCGCAGCAGAGCGATGCGGAGTTCAACGAAGTGCTCGACGCCACCATCGAGTCGATCTACCGCGCCTCGATCGCCTGAACGAGCCGCCGGACGCGTCCAAGCAGGCCCCGCTCCGGCGGGGCCTGTGTCGTTTTAACGTCCGCGGCGCCGCGAGGCGAAGCGGCGCTGGCTTGAGGCCGATGGCCGGCATGGCTAGGCTGCAGCTTCCCCACGCTTCTGGCGCCCTCGATGACCGACATGCCCCACGACACCGCCCTGATCGTGGTCGATCTGCAGCCGGACTTCATGCCCGGCGGTGCGCTGGCCTGCCACGAGGGCGATGCCATCGTGCCGGGCATCGCGCGGCTGCTGGATGCGCGCGCCTACGGCACGGTCGTGGCCACGCAGGACTGGCATCCACGCGCGCATGCTTCTTTCGCCACGCAGCATCCGGGGCATGGTCCGTTCGACGTGATCGACCTGCACGGCCAGCCGCAGATGCTGTGGCCGGACCACTGCGTGCAAGGCACCCCGGGCGCGGCGCTGGACCCGCGCGTGGACTGGACGCCGGCGGACCTGATCCTGCGCAAGGGCACGCACGCGCAGGTCGATTCCTATAGCGCCTTCCGCGAAAACCACGGCCCGGACGGCACGCGGCCCTCGACCGGGCTGGCCGGCTGGCTGCGCGCGCGCGGCATCACCGCGGTCCACGTGTGCGGCCTGGCGCGCGATGTCTGTGTGTTGTGGACCGCGCAGGACGCGATGGCCGAAGGGTTTGCCGTGCGGTTCCTGTGGGAGCTGACACGACCGGTCACCCCCGAGGGCGATGCGCCCACGCGCCGGGCTCTGGAAGCCGGGGGCATCACCATCGCCTGAGCCAGGCGCCCCAGGCAGGAACGACATACCCGGGGAAGTTGACAAACCGTGGTCTAGAAAGTGTATTTTGCGTTAATTGTGCTGCATGGCAGCACGCCCGGCCACGCTCGTCACCTTCCCCGCGGAGTCACCCATGCCCGTCCACTCATCGTTGCGCCGCAGTGCGCTCGCTCTTGCCGTCAGTGCCACCTTCGTCGGCGGTGCGTCTGCCCAGCAGGCGTCCACCTCGCCGTCCGTCGCGCAGCTCGACTCGGTCCAGGTGACCGCCGACCGTCGCAGCGAGGATTCCCAGAAGGTGCCGGTCTCGGCCACGGTGCTGCGCCCGGATTACCTGGATGCGCTGTCCACCAGCGCCTCGGATGTGCGCGTGCTGGCCGGCAAGGCGCCCAGCCTGAACGTCGAGTCCTCCAACGGCCGCGTGTTCCCGCGCTTCTACATCCGTGGCTACGGCAACACCGATTTCACTACCTACGCCTCCCAGCCGGTGTCGCTGGTCTATGACGACATCGTCTACGAGAACGCCTTCCTCAAGGGCTTCCCGATGTTCGACCTGGCCAGCGTGGAAGTCCTGCGCGGCCCGCAGGGCACCCAGTTCGGCCGCAATACCCCGGCCGGCGTGGTCAAGTTCAACTCGGCCCGCCCGGTGCTGGGCTCGACCCAGGGCTATGCCAGCGTGTCCTACGGCACTCATGCCACCACCTCGGTGGAAGGCGCGCTCAACCTGCCGATCAGCCAGACCTGGGCCGCACGCCTGTCGCTGCTGCAGCAGCACCGCGATGACTGGGTGACCAGCCAGATCTCCGGCCAGAAGCTGGAAGGCTATGACGATTCGGCTCTGCGCCTGCAGCTGCTGTTCGAGCCGGGCGATGACTTCAGTGCGCTGTTCAATGCCCATGCGCGCAAGCTCAACGGCACCGCGCGCCTGTTCCGCGCCAACATCTTCAATCCGGGCACCAACCAGCTGGTCGATGACTTCGACGAGGACAAGGCCTACATCGATGGCCACAACGCCCAGGAGCTGACCACCTATGGCGGCAGCGCCAACCTGACCTTCAGTTCGGGCGATGTGACCTTCCACTCGATCACCGGTTACGAAGGGATCTCCAAGTACTACAGCCGCGGCGACATCGATGGCGGTTACGGCCCGGGCGTGTTCACCGATCCCACCCAGCCCTCCGGCCCCGGCTTCATCCCGTTCTCGGTGGAGACCGCCGGTGGCATCAAGTCCCTGGACCAGTTCACCCAGGAACTGCGTGCCGAATCCAACTATGCCGGCCCGCTGAACTGGCAGGGCGGTCTGTACTACTTCTACGACAACGTGCAGGGCGAGGCCTACGACTACGACACCCTCGCCGGCGGCGCGCTGACCGGCTATGACCTGACGCGCCAGAAGACCTCCTCCTGGGCGGCCTTCGCCTCGCTCAACTACCAGGCCACCGATGCGCTCAATCTGCGCGCCGGTATCCGCTACACGCACGACCACAAGACCTTCGACATCCTGGAATGGGATCGCAGCTCGCCGCCGCCGATCGGCGGCGACACCAGCGGCTCCAAGGTCACCGGCGATGTCAGCGCGACCTTTGCCCTGACCGATGCGGTCAACCTCTACGCGCGCGCCGCGCGTGGCTATCGCGGGGCCAGCTTCGGTCCGCCGTCCACCGGCGTGCCGGTGACCGTGGCGCGTCCTGAGACCGTGGATTCCTACGAGCTGGGCATCAAGGCCAACCTGTGGGATCGCCGCGGCCGGTTGGCCTTCGACATCTACAGCATGGACATCAAGGACCAGCAGCTCACCGCGGTGGGCGGGACGTCCAACGCCGTGCAGCTGATGAACGCCAAGAAGAGCGAAGCCTACGGCGCCGAGCTGGACTTCGAACTGCTGGCCACCGAGAACCTGCGCTTCGGCTTCAACGGCAGCTACAACCACACCGAGATCAAGGATCCCGGCCTGGCCACCTCGACCTGCTCACCGTGGGTGTGCACGGTGACCGATCCGGTCAATGCCGACGGCCTGGCCTACATCGATGGCAATCCGCTGCCGCAGGCGGCCAAGTGGATCGGCAACGTCAGCGCCCGCTATGGCATCCCGGTCGGCGACGACGGCGAGGTCTTCGTCTACACCGACTGGTCCTACCGCAGCGAGGTCAATTTCTTCCTGTACCAGTCGCGTGAGTTCGTCGGCCAGCCGCTGTTCGAAGGCGGCCTGAAGATCGGCTACAACTGGAACGGCGGCCAGTACGAGGCCTCGGTGTTCTGCCGCAACTGCACCAACCAGATCCGCGCCACCGGTGCGATCGACTTCGACAACCTGACCGGGTTCATCAACGACCCGCGCATCATCGGTGCCCAGTTCCGCGCGAACTTCTGATCCCCACCGCGCCGTCGCACCACGCCGCCGCCCGCTGTCAACAGGGGCGGCGGCGTTGTTTTTTACGCGCTTCCTGCGACGCTCGATCTTCATGTCCTGATTGGCGCGTAAATCCAGGACGTTCCACGCGAAGGCATCTTGGGGCTTGAGCGATGCGGTCAAGGAGCGGCTGCGGCTATCATGTACCCCCGGCAGATCCGATTGCCGCTGGGACGATCCTGCTTGCGGCACCGTTGACGATCGTGTGCGCAGGACCAGGCACGACTTCACGCCACACAATCCTCAGCCTATCGCGCAATGGCGGAAGCCACCCCGGTCAACGCAGGGATGGACCTCAGCCCTCTATAAGTGAGCCAACCACCGCTGCTGCGTCGGCGCATGGTGTCGCTGGCGGCCGGGCAAAGGCCGTGTTCTGAACGCGCTCAGAAGCGAGCGGTGAACTCCAGCCCGTAGGTGCGCGGCTCGTTGATGAACCCGGTCAGGTTGTCGAAGTCGATCGCGCCGACGATGCGGGTCTGATCGGTGATGTTGCGCCCAAAGACCGCGATCTCGTAATCGCCGTAGTCCCAGCCGTAGGCGATGCGCAGGCCACCTTCCAGCGAAGCCTTGCCGCGGAACTCGGCGGCCTGGTACAGGAAGAAATTGACCTCGCTGCGATACGCCCAGTCGGTATAGACATACAGCCCGGCGCCATCGCCCATGGGCAGGCTCCAGCGCGCGGTGAGGTTGTGGATCCAGCGCGGCGCCTGCGGCAGCGGGTTGCCGTCGATCAGCGCATAGGTGCCGCCGTTGAGGGTCACCGTCGGGTCGGTCACCGTGCACATGCCGCTGCCGCACACCGCAACGGCCAGGCCCGGGTCGTCGATCTCGGTGTCGTTGAAGCTGCTGCCCAGGGTGATCAGCAGGTTGTCGGTGACATACGCCTCCAGGTCCAGCTCGGCGCCCTGGCCGATGGTCCTGTCGGCGTTGAGCAGGCGTGCGGTGTTGGACTCCCCGCCCACCGCGATCAGCTGCTGGCCATCCACGTTGTAGCGGAAGACGTCGAAACCCAGGCGCGCGCGCTTGTCCCACAGGTCGGCCTTGATGCCGACCTCGTAGGAGATGACCTTCTCCGAACCGGCCGAGGTCACCCCGCCATTGGGCGCGGCGGCCGAGGCAAACAGCAGGCGGCCCTGGATGGACGGGGCGCGGAAGCCCTTGGCCACGCGCGCATACAGGTTGATGTCCGGGTTGACCGTGTACACGCCGGACAGGTCCCAGCTCACGTCATCAACATCGGTATGCACCGGGTAGGGACCGCCGACCGGGGCGCCGAAAGGCGCGGCCTCCAGCACGCTGGCGCTGAAGTCCTTTCTGTCCTGCGTGTAGCGCACGCCGCCGCGCAGCTTGAAGGCCGCAGTGACGTCGTAGTCGGCCGAGGCGAAGGCCGCCCAGGTCTTGTTGCGCTGGGCCTGCACCGCGTGGCCGGCCTGCGGGTTGCCCGGGGTGAGCGAGTCGTAGTTGAAGCTGTCGATACGCACGTCTTCGTCGAAGTAGAACAGGCCCGCCTGCCAGTCCAGGGCGCCCCACTCGTTGGACTCGACACGGAACTCCTGGGTCCACTGCCGGTGGTGCGGCAGGCCGTCGGCCGATTCGGAGGAGAACGGGATCACGCCCGGACCGGAGTCCGGCAGGAAGGCCGCGCCATAGCCGCCGTCGATGTCGCCGCGGTTGATCGAGTCGACCGTCTCGTAGCCGGTGATCGCGTAGACGTTGACGCTCCCCAGCTGCCAGCGCAGGCGCGCGCTGCCGCCCCAGCTGTCCAGCTCGGAGCCGTTCAGGCCGTCGGTGGACATCGTGTCCTTGTCGAAGCCCGGGACGAAACCGTTGGTGCCCTGCTGGATGATGTTGGCGCGGAACAAGCGCGCAGTGCCGTTGAGGTGGCGCTTGTGCAGGTTGAACAGGGCTTCCAAGCCATCGCCCTGATAGAGGAACTGCACGCGCGCGGCGGACTCGTCGAAGCCTTCGGTGCTGCGGTCCGGGCCGGCGGCATAGGTGTTGTCGACCCAGTCGTCCTTGCGCTGGTACAGGCCGGAGACGCGCGCGGACCAGCGCTCGGTCAGCGGGCCGCCATAGGCGCCTTCGAAGTTGAACATCCCCAGGTTGCCGGCGGCCGTCTTGACGTAGCCGTTGGCGTCCTGCGAAGGGCGCACCGAGTCGAACTTGACCACGCCGGCCGGGGTGTTGCGTCCGAACAGCGTGCCCTGCGGCCCGCGCAGCACTTCCACGCTCTGCAGGTCGAACACCGGGAAGCCCTTGAGCAGCGGGTTCTCCTGGACCACGTCGTCATAGACCAGCGACACCGGCTGGGAGGCGTTGAGGTCGAAATCCGTGTTGCCCAGGCCGCGGATGTAGAAGCGCGGGAAGGCCCGGCCGAAGGAGGACTCGATGTTCAGGCTGGGCACGCGCGCGGACAGGAAGCGGATGTCGTTGCCGCCGGATCCCAGGATGCCGAGCTTCTCGGCGTTCAGCGCGGTGATCGACACCGGCACGTCGTGGATGTTCTCGACCCGGCGCTGCGCGGTGACCCGGACCGTATCCAGGGTGGCGGCGGGAGGTGGAGCCTCGGTGTCGGCGGGCGCCTGCTGGGCCAGCGCGGACGGCAGCGCCAGGGCCAGGGCCAGGGCAACGGACAGGGCCAGGCGGCGACAACGCAGGCGCGGAAGCGATCGGGACATGGCGTTGGGCCTGGGAGGGAGCGCGGGCCATGTTGCAGAACTGTGTCTTGGACAGCAAGCGAGGACACAGTGACCTTGGGCACGGGTCGGCCGGCCATGCCCGCAAGCTAGACTCGGCCCCTGTTTCCCCGTCCTTGGAGCGACCCCATGAGCAGCTGGTACTTCCTCACCGGCGCCGAGCAGACCCGCTCGGGCCCGTTCGACGATGCGGCCGCGCAGGCTTTCGCCCGCGCCAATCCATCCGCGCTGGCCTGGCGCGAAGGCCTGTCGGGCTGGCAGCCGGCCAGTTCGCTGCCCGATTTCGGTGGTGCGGGCGTGCCTGCGCCGGTGCCGCCGCCGCCCGGTGCGGGTATGCGCAGCGACGAGATCGACTTCCGCATCGTCGGTCACGACATGCAGTTCGTCGAAGTGGAACTGGACCCGGGCGAGAGCGCGGTGGCCGAGGCCGGTGCCCTGATGTTCAAGGACGCCGCCGTGCAGATGGATACCGTGTTCGGCGATGGCCGCACCAGCGGCGCCGGCGGTGGCTTCATGGACAAATTGCTGGGCGCCGGCAAGCGCCTGGTCACCGGCGAGAGCCTGTTCACCACGGTGTACACCCACACCGGCGCGGGCAAGGCCAAGGTCGCCTTCGCCGCGCCGTACCCGGGCACGGTGATCCCGCTCAAGCTCTCCGAGCACGGCGGGCGCCTGATCTGCCAGAAGGACAGCTTCCTGGCCGGCGCGCGCGGCGTGTCACTGGGCATCGCCTTCCAGCGCAAGATCCTCACCGGCCTGTTCGGCGGCGAGGGATTCATCATGCAGAAGCTCGAGGGCGATGGCTGGGTGTTCGTGCATGCCGGCGGCACGGTGGTCGAGCGCGAGCTGGCCGCCGGCGAGCGCATCGACGTGGATACCGGCTGCGTGGTGGCCTATCACAGCGGCGTGGACATGGACATCCGCCGCGTGGCCGGCATCAAAAGCATGTTCTTCGGCGGCGAAGGCGTGTTCCTGGCCACCCTCACCGGGCCGGGCAAGGTGTGGCTGCAGTCGCTGCCGTTCTCGCGCATGGCCGGCCGCATGCTGCAGGCCGCTCCGCAGGGCGGAGGCCAGAACCGCGGTGAAGGCTCGGTGCTGGGCGGGCTGGGACGGATCCTGGACGGCGACAACAGCTTCTGAGGTCGCCGATCGCATGCATGACACAGAGCCGCCGGGAGGCGGCTTTGTGCTTTTTGTACAGACCTCAACGCGCCGGGAACGATGCGTCGGGCATACGCGGACTGTCTGACAGGCGCCGTGCGATCAGATGGTCGAGGCTCGCGCGGCCTGGGCCCGCGGTCAGCAACCAGACGAAGACGGTGACGTACAGCACCTCGTCCAGTTCGACGAATTCATCCAGCGTGGAGATGCCGGGCAGCACCACGACGATCAGGGCGACCAACATGTTGATGATCATCGGGATCATGGTCAGGCGCGTGGCCAGGCCGAGCAGGATCAGCACGCCGCCGATGAACTCGGTGCCGGCGCACAGCGCGGCGCTGAAGGCTGGGAACGGGATGCCCCACTCCATGAAGCGGCCGGTGAAGAACTCCAGGTTGTGCAGCTTGGCCCAGCCGGTCTCGGCCCAGAAATAGCCGAACACCAGCCGCACCAGCAGCGGGCCCAGCCAGTCGATGCGTTGGAGGAAGGACAGCGCGGAGAGGCGCAGGCGGGTGGAAGTGGATTGCATGGCAGGCTCCTGTCGGGAAATGAATTCAGTGGGCGTGATCGGCGGGGACGACGCGTAGCGCTGCCACCAGGCCGTCGTGGATCCAGCGTTTGAGCAGGCCGGCGGCGCGTAGCGGCGCCTCCGGGCCGTGTGCGTGCGCGAGTTGCGTGCACAGATCGCCGAAGCACTGACCAGTCCGCACGGACCGCAGCGCGTCGGCTTCGTCGGCGTCGAGCCGTCGCCAGTGCACGGCGAAGGCTTCGCGCCACAGCAGCCAGGTGGCCGGCGTCGCCGCGCGCATTTCTGGCACGCTGTCGCCGGCCGCATGCGCGGTGACCTGCGCCGGCGCATGGCTGGACAGCGTGAGCCAGCGCAGGTGCGAGGCCAGCATGAACCGCAGCCGTGGCCAGTCCTGTGGCGGCACGACGGCCATGTCGGCCAGGCTCACGGCGTGGTCGTCAGCCGCGTCGAAGACCTCGCCCTGCGTCCATTCGAACCGGGCCAGTTCCACCGCCGCAGCGTCGAGGTCATGGTGGGCGAGCCAGCCGGCAAAGCGCGCGCCGAAATGCCGCACCGACGGCTGCGTGGACGGATGTGCCTGCAGATAGGCGCGGGCCAGCGTGTCGAACCGCGCTTCGCCCAGGAGCGCCTTCAAGACCGGGAAGTCCTGGCCCAGCACCTCGATCAGGCGCAGCGCATAGGCGTCGCGATAGATCCGCAGGCGGTCGTGCACGGTTTCGCCGCGCACCGGCGTGGCGTCGATTCGCGGCGCGAGGGCGGCGTCGCCATGCAGCAGCCAGGCCTGCAAGGCCTGCTGATGGTCCAGCAAGGCAGGCGAGGCGTTCATGCCGCACGGGCCTGCAGCGCATCGGCTGCGATGCCGCGCGCGATGTCGAGCTCGGCCAGCAGCTCGGCCAGCGGAGGAATGTGGTCGTCGCGCTCTATCATGGTCGGTACCGGACCGAAGCGGCGCAGCGCCTGCGCATACAGCGCCCACACCGCTTCGCTCACCGGCGCGTCGTGGGTGTCGACCAGCAGGCCGCTGCCCAGCGCATCGGCGCTGTGTCCGGCCAGATGGATCTGGCGCACGGCATCGCGCGGCAGCGTGTCCAGATAGGCCTGTGCGTCCAGGCCGTGGTTGTGTGCGTTGACGTAGACGTTGTTGACGTCCAGCAGCAGCCCGCAGCCCGACTCGCTGGCGATCGCCGCGAGGAACTGCGCCTCGCCCAGCGTGTCGCCGGCAAAGCGCGCATAGCTGGACACGTTCTCCAGCACCAGCTGCGTGCCCAGCGCGTCCTGCACCTGACGCACGCGCGAGGCGACGTGATGGACCGTCGCCTCGGTCTGCGGCAGGGGCAGCAGATCGTGCAGCTGCACGCCGCCGTGGCGACTCCAGCACAGATGGTCGGAAACGATCCGGGGCCGTGCGCGGCGTACCAGCCGGGCCAGCGCAGCGAGATAGTCGCGGTCCAGCGGATCGCTGCCGCCGATGTTCAGCGACACGCCGTGCAGCGCCAGCGGCCAGCGCTCGGCGAACTGGTCGAGCATGTGCAACGGGCGGCCGCCAGCGACCATGTAGTTCTCGCTGAGCAGTTCCAGCCAGTCCACCGGTGTATCGCCGGCGAGCAGGTCGCCGTAGTGCTGGGGCCGCAGGCCCAGGCCGAAGCCGTGCAGGGCAGTCATCGTGTGGCGCTCCTTGGGGAAGGGCCGGTCGCGGCCCGGCGCGGCACGCCGGGCGCGAGCGGCGATGCGACGGTCAGCTGTTGGCCTTTTCCTCGGCCTTGGGCGCCGGCATCGGCTTTTCGAACTTGCCGCCGACGGTGCTGCACTGCTTGGCGGTGGCTTCGGTGAAGCCCTGGCCCTTGCAGGCGTTCTGGCCCTTGCAGGCATTGGCTGCGCTCTTGCACGCGCCCTGGCCCTTGCAGGCGTTGGCGCCCATGCAGTGGCCCATTTCGGCCTTGCCGTGCTCGGCGGCATGGGCGGCGGGTGCGCCGGTGAACAGGGCGGCGGCGGCGATGGCCAGGGACAGGCCGGAAGTGGCGATAGCGTTGCGCATGATGGCGTCCTCGTAAGTGGTGGTGACCGGCAGTGGGCCGGTGGACGCATTGGGCGCTAAGGCGAGGCGGCGGACCATTCCCGCGCGTTCTGCGGATATGCCCATCCGTCCGCGTGGGGCACGATGTTCATGCACGTACGGACGTGCAGACCGTCAGGGCGGACGAATGGGCATGGTCGGGGCCATCGTCGAGCGACTACGATGCGGCCATGTCCGCGCCCCTCGCCCTGCAGACCGACGAAGAACGCGACAGCGTGCTGGAGACCGTGCTGGCCGGCTATCGCATGCGCGTGGAGATCACCGCCGACGTGCGCTTCTGCGGGACCTGGTTCGAGCGCGAGCCGGCCACGCGCTTTGGCCAGTTTCACCTACTCACCCGGGGCGAGTGCTGGGTCAGCGGCGAGGCGCTGGAACACGCGGTGCACCTGCGGCACGGCGATCTGATCGTGTTTCCCAGCGGCGTGCAGCACCTGCTTTCGTCCTCGCCCGATCCGCACCTGCCGCCGGCCGACGAGCCGGGCGATACCAACATGCTGTGCGGCGAGCTGGAGTTCGTCTCCGGCGCCAACAATCCGATCTTCGGCGCGCTGCCGGCGTGCTTCGTGGTGCGTTCCGAGCAGAGCAGCCCCGCCTTCCGCCAACTGGCGCAGATGCTGGCCGAGACCAGCCGCGACCGGCGCTGGGGCCGGCAGATGGTGCAGAACAAGCTGGCCGATTCGCTGTTCACCATGGCCGTGTGCGAATACGTGCGCGCCACCGAGCGTCCGCGTGGCCTGCTGGCGGCCATGACCGACGTGCGCCTGGCGCGCGTGCTGGCCGCAGTACACGCGCATCCAGGCCAGGACTGGACGATCCAGTCGATGGCGCACGAGGCCGGCATGTCACGCACCGCGTTCGCCGAGCTGTTCACCGCCACCGTCGGCCTGCCGCCGGTGCAGTACCTGTCCCAGTGGCGTGCCACCGAGGCCCGGCGCCTGCTGGGCAACCGGCGCCTGTCGGTGGCCACGGTGGCCGAGATGCTGGGCTATCGCAGCGAGGCGGCGTTCCGGCGGTTCTTCAAGCGGCTCGAGGGCATCGGTCCGGGCAAGGCACGCAGCCGTGCGGGCGAAGACGGGCCCTGAGCGAACCGCCGGGTTGCCCCCCGTTTGGGCTTGGCTGGCTAAGCTGAGCGCTTTCACCCAGTCTTTCGTGCCATGCCTGCTTCGCGCCTGACCTGCCTGCTGCTCACCGCGTGCGTCACCCTGCTCTCGGCCTGTGGCGGTGCCCAGGTCAAGACCCCGCCACCGACCACCACCGTGGTGCCGCCGCCGTCGGTGACGGCCAAGCCGGTGGTGATCGGCCTGGCCCTGGGCGGCGGGGCGGCCAAGGGCTTTGCCCATATCGGCGTGATCAAGATGCTGGAGGCCAACGGGATCAAACCCGACGTAGTGGCCGGCACCAGCGCCGGCAGCGTGGTCGGCGCGCTCTACGCCAGCGGCATGGATGTGTTCCAGCTGCAGGAAAAGGCCGTGGCTCTGGACGAATCCTCTATCCGCGATGTGCGCCTGTTCTCCGGCGGTCTGGTGCAGGGCCGTGCGCTGCAGGACTACGTGGATGCGCAGGTGCATGACACCCCGATGCAGAAGTTGAAGAAACCCTTCGTCGCCGTCTCCACCCGTCTGGAGGACGGCCAGCGCACGTTCTTCAACTACGGCGACACCGGCCAGGCGGTGCGTGCGTCCAGCAGCATCCCGGGTGTGTTCGAGCCGGTGAGCATCGGCAAGTACCACTACGTCGACGGCGGGGTGGTCAGCCCGGTGCCCGTGGACGCGGCCAAACAGCTGGGCGCGGACTTCGTGATTGCCGTGGACATCTCCAGCAAGGCCTCCGGGACCATGCCCGAGGGCATGCTGGGCATCGTCAACCAGTCCATCGCCATCATGGGCCAGCACGCCGGGCGCGAGGAACTGGCCCGCGCTGATGTGGTGGTGCGGCCCCAGGTCAGCGACATCGGCCCGGCCGATTTCACCCAGCGCAGCGCCGCCATCCTGGCCGGTGAGAAGGCCGCGCTGGCAGCGATGCCGCAGATCAAGGCGCGCCTGGCCCAGCTGCGTCACGAACGCGCCGCCGCCGCGGCCGCCGCGGCCCGGCCCAAGGCGCCCCCCTGCGAGGCGCCCTCGCGCCTGCAGCGGCTGATGGGGCGCGCCAGCCCCTGTCCCGCTCAGTGAGCCAAGCCCTGGCCACCGAGCTGGCCCACCGCATCGGCCAGGTCGGCGCGGTGACCGTGGTCACCGGCGCCGGCATGTCCGCCGAAAGCGGCATCCCCACCTTCCGCGGCACCCACGACAGCCTGTGGTCGCGCTTCGATCCGATGACCCTGGCCACCGAGTCGGCATGGCGCACCGACCGCGACCTGGTGTGGGGGTGGTACCGGTGGCGCATGGCGCTCGTCGCGAATGCCCAGCCCAACGCGGGCCACCTAGCGCTGGCGCGGATGGCGGATGCGGTGGACATGCAACTGGTCACCCAGAACGTCGACGACCTGCACGAACGCGCCGGTAGCACGGTGGCCGCGCACGTCCACGGCAGCCTGTTCGCGTTGCGCTGCTTCGACTGTGGGCGCGGCGATGACGCCCTGCTGGAACCGCTGACGCCGGAGGCCGCCCCACTGCGCGCCGCGCCGCCGTCCTGCGTGTATTGCCAGGGCGATGTGCGGCCAGGCGTGGTGTGGTTCGGCGAAAGCCTGCCGGAAGACGCCTGGCAGCGCGCCGTCGCCGCCACGCGTTGCGCGGTGATGCGGGTGGTCGGCACCTCCGGGCTGGTACAGCCGGCGGCCTCACTGCCGGCGCTGGCCCGGCGCCAGGGTGCTTACGTGGTCGAACTCAATCCGGCCCGCAGCGCGCTGAGCGAGACGGTGGATGCGCACTGGCCGCTCACCGCGGCCCAGGGCCTGCCGCTGCTGCAGGCGGCCCTGGCGCGCTGAGCGGCCTCGCCACGTCCGGCGCGCTCCGCCCTCAGAATCGCCAGCGCAGGCTGGCCGATACGAAGCGCGGTTCTCCGTAGTTGTTGTAGTCCAGGTTGGCCCAGTAGGTCTTGTCCAGCGCATTGCGCACCGACAGGGTCGCGGTCCACTGGTCGTTGATGCGCAGGTTGGCGTTGAGGTGGACCAGCGTGTAGGCGCCCTGGGTCACGGTCACCGGCGAGGTGCTGCCATCGCCGTTGGGCTGGGCGATATTGAAGCCCTGCACCTTGCTCTGCCAGCTCACCCCGCCGCCCAGGCTTAGGCGATTCCAGCTGCCCGGCAGGCGCACCTGCGTGGACAGCTGCAGGTAATCTTCGGGCAGGTTGGCGTAGATCGCATCGGTGGGTGCGCGGGTCACCTTGACGTGGGTATAGCCAGCGTTGAGGGTCCAGCCCGGCAGTAGCTCGCCGTTGAAGTCCACCTCCCAGCCGCGGCTCTTGGTGCCGTTGATGCCGATGTAGGCCGAGCTGCCGTCTGGCAGCGAACCTTCGGCCTGGGTCATGTCGCGCACCGCGTAGTTGTCCTGCTTGGCCTCGAACACTGCCGCAGTGGCCAACGCCCGGCCGTCGAACAGCTGCGCCTTCAAGCCCGCTTCCAGATTGGAGCCTTCCACCGGCGCCAGCAGGTTGTTGTCCTTGTCCTTGTAATTCTGCGGATTGAAGATTTCGGTGTAGCTGGCGTAGGCCGACACGTCCGGGACGATGTCGTAGACGATGCCCACGTAGGGTGTGACTTCATCGCTGACTTTGTAGCGGCCGCTGGTGGCGGTGTAGTTGCCGGCCGTGTCGTAGCTGCGGGTACGGGTTTGCCACGAACTCAGGCGCGCCCCGGCGATCAGTGACAGCGGTTCGGCCAGGTGCAGGCGGGTAGAGGCATACACGCCGCGCTGGGTGGTGCGCGCCTGGCGCCAGGCACCGGTGTGGGTGTAGCCGACCGCGCCGGCGTCGCCATTCCAGTCGTACAGGTTTGGCACGTTGAAGCCGGTCGCATTGCCGTAGGGCGTGGCGATGGTGGTCCAGTCGCTTGGGTAGACCAGCGCGGTGCCCGGCGTGGTGGACTGCAGGTCCTGCCAGCTGCCGCCCACCACCACATCGTGGTTACGGCCAAACAGCGAGAACTTGCCGGACAGGTACACATCGAGCGCATCGCGGCTGTCGTTGGTTTCGCCGGCACTGGCCTGGAGGTAGGTGCCAGCGCCCGTGACCGGATCCGGATAGCCGCTGCCATACACGCGCAGGCTCTGCACATCGCCGGTGGTGTGTGCGTAGTTGACCTTCAGCAGCCAGTCCTCGCCGAAGCGCTGCTCCAGGTTGGCAAACGCGGTGCTGGTCTTGCGCTGCCAGCGCGTCCAGCGCGGAGCGAAGTTGGTCGAGCGCGAGAGCTTGGCCTTGGATCCATCGGCGGCAAAAAACGGCACCGTGCCCCAGGTGGACCCGACCGGATTGTTGTCCTGGATCTGGTAGCCGACGGTGACCGTGGTGCTCTCGGTCAGGTCGCCTTCCAGCACGCCCATGCCGGCCTTCTTGGTCTCGCTGTAGCGGTCGTAGTAGTAATCGCGGTCGGTCCAGGCGCCCACCCAACGGCTGCGGAAACGTCCGTCCTTGGTCAGCGGCACGGTCACATCGGCCTGCATGCGCTGGAAGTCCCAGCTGCCGGCGCTGGCCGTGACCGAGGCATCGAATTGGCGGCCCGGTCGCTTGCGCAGCAGGTTGACCGTGGCCGAAGGAATGCCGGCACCACTGAGCAGGCCGTTGGCGCCGCGGATGACTTCGATCCGGTCGTAGAAAGCGGTGTCGTATTCCTGGTTGGTCGAGCCGCTATAGGTGGGCAGGCTGTCCACCTGGAAATCGGTGATCTGGAAGCCGCGTGCGAAGTACAGCGGGCGCTGGGTGTCGTAGAAGGACACGTTGACGCCGGTGACGTTGCGCATCACGTCATTGATGCTGAAGAGTGATTCGTCCTCCAGCCGCTGCAGGCCGATCACGCTGACCGACTGCGGTGTGTCCTTCAAGCTCAGCGGCAGGCGCGTGGTGGTCGAAGGCGTTGCTTGGGTGCCGGTGACGTGCACGTTGTCCAGGGTCTTGGGCGCGCGCGCTTTGGCTTGGCCGTCGGTCTCTTCATCGGCGGCCTGTGCGGGCAGAGCGGTCAGAGACAGTGCCAACAGCAAGGCAGTGGCCAAGGGCGAGCAAAGCAGCGCGCAAGCGGCGCGCGGTGAAGCGGAAACGGTCATGGAGTTCTCGGACGCAGGCAACTGAAGGCCGTGACCGGCGCGCGATGCGACGGACGGTCATGAAAGGCAAGGGAGGGCTGACCCTGAAGCGGGCTGGCGCCGGTCTGGGATGACCGGGTGCAGGCACGAAGTGCATGTCTGCGGGGCACAAATGTAAATGATTCGCAAATAGCAGGCAAGCCATGCGCCGGCACACGGCGCCATGCAGCATGTGTCATCTACCGTTGAAGCAGGCCTGCAACCGTCAGTGCCAGCGACGTGCGGTGGAGCCGCTGGACTGGCGCCCGGGCCTCTGGATCAGCGCACATCTGTTGGCAGGCTGTGCGTCATCGGCGCTGCCGACCTGCGCCTGCTTTGGCTTTAACGCACCGCGTTGGCGATGAAGCCATCCACCGTGCTGGTGTAGGCCGATGCCTGGCCCAGTTCGCGATTGATCTGCATATGCGACAGGTCTTCGGCCAGCACCTGCACCGCAACGCCAAAGGTCTGCGCGCGCTGGGCAAACCCGCGCGCCTGCGCGCAGCTGTCCTCACGCCGCGACGAACACACCGCCAGCATCGGCAGCGACGCCTTGGACAAAGCATGCCAGGGCGACACTGCAATCCACTGCGAAGCGTCGCTGCCGAAGGCTCGGTCATACAGTGGGAAGTGCCGCGACTGCATGATCTGTTCGACATTCATCGCCGCGCTGTCCAGGGCGACCACTGCACGTGGCCGGCGTGCACCGGCCTTTTCAAGATCGGCCGGTCGTGCGCCCAGCAGCGCGACCAGATGCGCGCCGGCCGAATGCCCCATCAAGACCGTGCGTGCTGCATCGCCGCCCCAGTCAACGGCGTGGCGCTGCACATCGGCGATGGCTGCGGCGACATCGCGCGCCTGCGCGGCCGGATCGGCCTTGGGCAACATCCGATAGTTGATCGACACCAACACGTAGCCTCGCGGCAGCCAGTACGCGGCCTTTGGCGTGGCCAGTCCGGGATTGTTCTTGTCGCCGTTGCTCCAGCCGCCGCCGTGGACCATGACGATGATCGGCAGGCCTTGGGCATGTGCCGGCGCATAGACGTCATAGCGCTGCTGTGCATCGCTGCCGTAGGCGATGTCGCGCAGCACGCGCGCGCCGGCCGGCAATGCTGTGATGTCGTTGGCATCGGCCTGGTGTTCGCCCAGCAGGTGGCGCAGGCGCGCACCACGTTCCTGCGCCGGTGCGGCGGGAAACACCAACCACAGCAGCAACAGCATCAAGATCGATCGCAGCATCGGCCTGGCTTCCGTCAGGCGCCGCGCAGGCGCAGCACCGCGTGCAGGCCCTGTGGCGGATTGGGGAGCAGCTGCAGCGTGCCGCCGTGCTGGCGAGCGACGCGGTCGACGATGGCCAGGCCCAGCCCGCTGCCGCCGGTCCGGCCGTTGTGCACGAATGGCCGCACCACGCGCCGGGCCTGTTCCTCGGTCAACCCGCGGCCGTGGTCGCGCACGTCCACCTGCCAGCCACCGTCGCGCTGCGACAGCGTCAGTGCGAACGGTGCGGCGCCGTGGCGCTGCGCATTGACCAGCAGGTTCTCCACCGCGCGTCGCAGTGCCAGCGGCCGTCCATGCATGGGCGCGCTGTCAGGCACCTGCGCCTGCCACACGCTGCGGGTACTGCTCAACGCGCTGCGGCAGACTTCGGCCAGGTCCATCGGCTCGCTGGCTTCGTCTCGGCCATCGCGCGCGTAAGCGATGAACTGCGACAGGATCGCGTCGATCTCCTGGATGTCGTGGCTGATGCCTTCGCGCAGCTGCGGATCGGTGTCGGGCAGCATTTCGGCGGCGAACTGCACGCGCGTCAGCGGCGTGCGCAGGTCATGCGAGATGCCGGCCAGCATGAAAGCACGCTCGTCGGCCGCGGCGCGCACTTCATGGCTGGCACGCGACAGGGCCTGGGCCAGGTCCTGGACCTCGCGCGGGCCGCGCACGTCCACCGGCGGCGCATCGCCGCGCACCAGTCCGGGTGCGGCGCGTGCCAGCGTGCGCAGCGGCATCACCAGGCGACGGGCGAAGTAGGCCGCGGCCAGCCACACCAGCGCCACGCAGCCCAGCAGCATCCCCACCGAGAACCGCCGGCCGCTGCCGCGCGGATTGTGGGCGAACGACACCCACAGCCGCGGCCGGGTCTGCAGCTGCATCCACAGCACGGTATCGCCGTCCTGTTCGCCCAGCCGCACCGTGCGCTCCGGGCCCAGTGCACGCGCGGCCCGCGTAAGCAGCGCACGCAGGAACGGTGCGAAGCGCGGATGGGCCTCGGCTGGCGCGTCGGTGCGCACGCTGAGTCCGGCGTCGCGCAGGTAACGCAGCGTGGCATCGTGCGAACCGGTGCGGTCCAGTTCCTCGACCACCGTGGCGAAGCTGACCATCGCCCGCGACAGCTGATCGGTCGCCGGGCGCGTGGCCAGTTCGCGGCCCAGCAGCAGGGCCAGCACGCCGGCACCGGCCAGCACCAGCGCGATCACCAGCACCAGCTGGCCGAACACGCTGCGTGGCAGCAGGCTGCGCTGATTCATGCGGCTTCAGCCGGCGGCACGAACACATAGCCCACGCCCCACACCGTCTGCACGATGGCCGGGTTGCGCGGGTCGTCCTCCAGCAGTTTGCGCAGGCGCGCGATGGTCACGTCCATGCTGCGCTCGAAGGCCTCGTGTTCGCGGCCGCGGGCCAGGCTCATCAGCCGGTCGCGCGACAGCGGCTGGCGCGGGTGGCGCACCAGCACCGCCAGCACCGCGAACTCGCCGCTTGTGAGCTTCACCGGCACGCCGTCGCGCGACAGCCGTCGCGTGCCAAGGTCCAGCGTCCAGGGGCCGAACTCGACCGTGCCGCCGTCCTGCGGCGCGCCGGTCATGGGGCGTGTCCTGCGCAGCACCGAGCGGATTCTCGCCAGCAGCTCGCGCGGATTGACCGGCTTGGGCAAGTAGTCGTCGGCACCAATTTCCAGGCCGACGATGCGGTCGATCTCGTCGCCCTTGGCGGTGAGCATCACCACCGGCGTGGACACCCCCTGGCCGCGCAGGCGCCGGCAGATCTCCAGGCCGTCTTCGCCGGGCAGCATCAGGTCCAGCACGATCAGGTCGAAGTGGCCGCGGTCCAGCGCCTGGCGCATCTGGGTGGCGTCGCCCACGCCCTTGGCCTCGAAGCCCTGGCCTTCCAGGTAGCGCAACAGCAGCTCGCGCAGCCGCACGTCGTCGTCGACCAGCAGGAGTTTGGCGGTGATCTCGTTCATGCCATGCATGATCGCGCCCCGCGCCGAACCGCGCCAATGCAGGCGCTGCGGGCTTTGTAAGCAAATGTTTCACTGAGCGGCTCCAGCAACGTCTGCTGGCAAAGACGAAACACCTGTCCTGCTGCGATGGCCTAACTTGGCTGCACCGCGACGCGACCTGCGCCGCGCCACTTCCAAACTCAGGAGTTCCGCCATGCACCTTCAGAAGTTCAACGTCCTGCTGGCCGCCTTGGCCATGACCACGGTTTTCGCGGCCAGCATCGACGATGCCGACGCGCGCCAGCGTACTCGTACCCGCTCGGTCAGCAATGTCGATGGCGCGCGGCAGGCCAATACCAGTGCCTCCGGCAGTGGGGTGAACGGCAGCTATGCCCGCGCCCGCAACCTCAGCACCGATGGCCAGGGCAACGGCAGCGTCACTCGCTCCGGCAGTGCCAGTGGCGCCAACGGCGCCAGCGCCGGCTATCAGGGCAGTGCCTACCGCAATGCCGACGGCAGCGCCGGACGCAGCGCCAGCGCATACGCCGAGTCGGCCAACGGTGGCAGTGCCAGCCGTAACGCCACCTCCAGCCGCGACGGCATGGGCAATGCAAGCCGTTCGTCAAGCGCCCAGGTCCAGGGGGCCAACGGCGGCAGCGCCAGCACCGAGGGCGGATTCACCAAGAACGCCGACGGCAGTTACTCTGGCGGGCGCGACACCACGGTGACTGGATCCCAGGGCAACACCTATACCGGCTCAACCGACTACAGCAATGGCCAGGTGACCCATACCGGCACCTGCACCAATGCCGCAGGCGAAGTGATCGCCTGCCGCTGATGTTCCGTTTTGGTGCCGTTGCGGGGGCGTTACCCCCCCGGTCCGCCCTCGCGACGGCACCGCCGCTTCGTTTCAACCCCCGAGGATGAACTCCATGAATCCCTTGCCGTTGGCGCTTCGCATTTCCCTGGTCATGGTCATGGTCACCGGCGGCGGCGTGGCCCGTGCGCAGATGCCCAGTTCCGAACAGCTGACCGAACGTTTGGTGCAGGCCGACGCCAATGGCGATGGTTATCTGGATCGCACCGAGGTGGCGGACATGCCGCGCCTCAAGCGCGGTTTCGACAAGCTCGATACCGACCACGATGGCCGCCTGTCCAAGGCCGAACTGCAGGCGGTCGGGCAGAAGCTCAAGCAGCGCCAGCCCTAGGGTCAGAGCCACACCAATGCGTCATCCTTCGGGCCGCCGTGCCACCGGTTGGTCGTGTTTATCCGTACGGACGATGCCGCCCTTTTCTCACGAAGGATCCAAACCAGGTGCCGACATGAAACCTCTGAATGACATCCGCCTGCTGCCGCTCTTGCTGGCTTTCCTCGCCCCGGCTGCTTCCGCCCAAATCACCCTGCCCGAACCGACCGAAGCCCAGAAGCAGGCGCTGCAGGAGCGCTGGGCGAAGGCCGATACCAACCATGACGGTTACATCGACCACGTCGAGGCCGACGCGTTGAATCCCATTTCCAAGAATTTCGACGCGCTTGATGCAGACCACGACGGCAAACTGTCCCAAGCCGAAATGAAAAATTCCGTGCAGGATCGCTTGCGCGCCGCCGACACCAACCAGGATGGCTACATCGACCGGGCCGAGGCCAGTGCCAGCCTGCCACGCGTGGCCAAGGCCTTTGATCGCCTGGACCTCAATGGTGACGACAAGCTGTCGGTCGAGGAAGTGCAGCAGGTCGCTTCGCGCTTTGCTGGCCAGCGCCGACGCTGAGCAGGCACGGATCGGCCGCGTGGAATTCCCGCCTTGGCCGTGTCCCTGCCGCTTCTCTTGCCACTGACGGCGGCCATTGAAGGCGCCGTGGAGTCCATGTCATGCACGTTCTCGGCCCACAGCGCTGGCTGCTGCTGATCATTCCACTGATCCTGCCGTTGTTGGCAGCGGTGGAAGCCTGGCTGCGCCTGCGCCGTGGTCACGCCTATGACTGGAAGGCGTACTGGGCCTCGCTGGTTGATGCGCTAGTGCGTGGGGTGGTGAACCGGGTGTTGCAGGGCGGGTTGGTGGGCGCGCTGCTGTATGGCGTGGCGCAGTGGCGTATCGCCACGCTGCAGATGGATGCGTGGTGGCAGTGGCTGGCGCTCTTTTTCGGCGTGGAGTTCTGCTATTACTGGATGCATCGGGCCGACCACACCGTGCGCTGGTTCTGGTTGAACCACTCGGTGCACCACTCGCCCAACCAGTACACGCTGGCGTCTGCCTATCGCCTGGGCTGGACCGCGCAGATCACTGCAGCGGCGGTGTGCTTCGCGCCGCTGGCGTGGTTGGGCTTTCCGGTGCCGGTGGTGGTGGGCGCGCTGGCGCTCAACCTGGCCTATCAGTTCTGGCTGCACACCGAGCTGATCGGCACCTTGCCGCGTTGGTTCGAGTTTGTGTTCAACACCCCCGCGCATCACCGCGTGCACCATGGCAGCAACCCGGAGTATCTAGACTGCAATTACGGCGGCGTGCTGATTGTGTTCGACCGGCTCTTCGGCAGCTTCCGCTGCGAGCTGCCTGGGGTGCCGATCCGCTACGGCCTGGTGGAGCCGATCAACAGCTACAACCCGGTCCGCATCGTCCTGCGCCCCTGGGCCGGCATGCTCGCTGACCTGCGCCGGGCGCGTTCGGCCAAGCAGGTCTGGCTGACGGTGTTCGGCCGGCCGGGCTACAAGCCGCAGGCTTGAAGGCGCCGACCGTCAGCCCAGGCCGGTATCCATCACCATCATCAGGCAGAAGCCCAGGGTCAGGCCGATGGTGGCCGAAGTCTCGTGACCGTTGCGATGCGATTCGGGAATCACTTCGTGACTGACCGCGAACAGCATTGCCCCGGCCGCAAAGGCCAAGCCCCAGGGCAGCAGGGTGGAGAAAGTGCCCACCGCCAGCGCAGCGACCAGGGCGCCCAGCGGTTCGACCAGGCCAGAGAGCATGCCGATCAACACCGCCCGGCCGCGGCTGACCCCGGCGGTGGCCAGCGACAGGGCGATCACCAGGCCCTCGGGGATGTCCTGCAGGGCGATGGCCAGGCTGAAGGTCTGAGCGTTGTCCATGCCCGAACCGGAGGCCACGCCCACTGCCATGCCTTCGGGAATGTTGTGCAAGGTGATGGCCAGCACGAACAGCATGACCTGCGGTGGCAGCCATCCGCTGAGCTGTCCGCTGGACTGGCGGGTGGTGTGGCCCTGCTGGTCCAGGTGCGCGTGCGGCACCGCCCGGTCCATCAGCAGCATCAGGCACACCCCCAGGCAGATGCCCACGCTGACCACCAGTCCGGCGTTGATCCCGGCCAGGCCCTGGTCCCTGGCCGCCTGCAGGCCCGGCACGATCAGCGAAAACGCCGTGGCCGCCAGCATCACGCCTGCGCCGAAGCCCATCAGGCCGTCGGCCAGGCGCTGCGGCAGGCGGCGGATGCCCAACACGGGCAGGGCACCCAGGGCCGTGGCGGCGGCGCACATCAGGCCATCGCGCAGGGCCTGGCGCAGGCCAGCGTCCTCGTCCCAGCGCGCCAGCACGGCCTGCACCGCCCATCCGGCCAGCAACACGGCGACCAGCGCGAGCAGGAAGGGCGTGGCGCGACGCAGGGTCGAGGGGCCGCGCGGGAAGGCGTTGTCATGCATGGAAACAGGCGCTCTTGAAGGGGGCGGGGGCGCAGGGGTGCGCCGGGTGCCGTCGCCCGGGGGTGAGGTGCCTGTCGACCATCAGGCAACGCGCGCCAAGGCCGCGTCAACCGCAGTCGTCTCCCGTAAAGACGCGCAAACCCGCGCCGGCATTGGTATTGGCCGCGTTCTCCCACAGGTTATCCACAATATTTGGCGTTGACGGGGTGAACCCACCCCACTATCTTGGGGTCGTCGGTTCCGGGGAACGCTACTCCCCGGATGAAAAGGGAAGCCGGTGCAGCCATGACGGCCCACTCCGGCACTGCCCCGCAGCGGTATTTGGGAACGACCCCGCCACACAGCACTGAGGCGTTTCGGCCTTGGGAAGCGGCGGCTTAGGAGAAGGCCAGACGCCTTCGCGCCCATGAGTCCGAAGACCTGCCGACGAACCGCGCGCAAGCACATCGCGCGGTGCCGGCCGCGGAGTCTCCGAGGGGGAGATGGCTGGTGAAGCAGGCCCGACCACGCATTCGCGCGGTCGCGGGTTTTGCGACGCCGCCTTCCCATGCTCGAACCCAACGCCGCTCCAAGCCTGTCGAGGGACGGGGGCGGGACGTGCACCACGCATGGAGACCACAACCGTGACCCAGACCGATGCCGCCGTGGCCGCGCGCCCGGCCGATGCCGCCTTTTCGCTGACTTCGCCGCCCACTGCCACGGTCATGCGCGTGACCAAGCGCAACGGCTCCGACGAGGCGGTGGACCTGAACAAGATCGTGCGCGCCATCCAGCGCTGCGCCGAAGGCCTGCACGCGGTGGACCCGATGCGCGTGGCCACCCGCACCATCTCCGGCCTGTACGACGGGGCCACCACCCAGGAACTGGACGAGCTGTCCATCCGCACCGCCGCGCTGCTGATCGGCGAGGAGCCCGAGTACGGCCGCCTGGCCGCGCGCCTGCTGGCCAACTTCATCGGCAAGGAAGTCTCCGGACAGGAAATCCATGCGTTTTCCCAGTCGATCGGCCGCGGCCACGAGGTCGGCCTGATCAACGACCGCCTGCTCGGCTTCGTGCAGACCAACGCGCGCAAGCTCAACGATGCGATCGATGCCAACCTGGACCGCGAGTTCGAGTACTTCGGCCTGCGTACGCTGTACGACCGCTACCTGTTGCGCCATCCGCATACCCGCAAGGTGATCGAGACCCCGCAGCAGTTCTTCCTGCGCATCGCCAGCGCGCTGAGCGAGGACGTGCCCGAGGCGCTGGCGCTTTACCAGCGCATGGGGCACCTGGACTACCTGCCGTCTTCGCCCACGCTGTTCAACTCCGGCACCACCCACGAGCAGCTGTCCAGCTGCTTCCTGCTGGATTCGCCGCGCGATTCGCTGGAATCGATCTACGCGCGCTACGGCGACATCGCCCAGCTGTCCAAGTTCTCCGGCGGCATCGGGGTGAGCTATAGCCGGGTGCGTGCGCGCGGCTCGCTGATCAAGTCCACCAACGGCCATTCCAACGGCATCGTGCCGTGGCTCAAGACGCTGGATTCGTCGGTGGCGGCGGTCAACCAGGGCGGCAAGCGCAAGGGCGCGGCCTGTGTGTACCTGGAGACCTGGCATGCGGACATCGAGGACTTCCTGGAGCTGCGCGACAACGCCGGTGACGACGCCCGCCGTACCCATAACCTCAACCTGGCCAACTGGGTGCCGGACCTGTTCATGGCCCGGGTGGAAGCCGACCAGCCGTGGTCCTTGTTCGATCCCAAGGTCACCCCGGAGCTGACCGACCTGTACGGCCAGGCCTTCGAGCAGGCCTACCTGCAGGCCGAGACCCAGGGCAAGGCGGTCAAGCAGGTGCCGGCGCGCAAGCTGTATGCGCGGATGATGCGCACCCTGGCCGAGACCGGTAACGGCTGGATGACCTTCAAGGACAAGTGCAACGCCGCGTCCAACCAGACCCTGCGCGCGGGCAACGTGATCCACCTGTCCAACCTGTGCACCGAGATCCTGGAGATCACCTCGGCCGAGGAGACCGCGGTGTGCAACCTGGGCTCGATCAACCTGGCCCGCCACTTCGACGACTACGGCGACTTCGATTACGAGAAGCTGGCCGAGACCGTGCGCCTGGCCGTGCGCCAGCTGGACCGGGTGATCGACCTGAACTTCTATCCGATCGAGACCGCGCGCCGCGGCAACCTGCGATGGCGCCCGGTCGGCCTGGGCTGCATGGGCCTGCAGGACGTGTTCTTCAAAAAGCGCCTGGCCTTCGACAGCGCCGAGGCCCGCGCGATCAGCAAGAAGATCGCCGAGACCATCTACTTCCACGCGCTGGAGACCTCGTGCGAGCTGGCCATCGAGCGCGGCAAGCATCCGTCCTTCGCCGACACCCGCGCCGCGCAGGGTGAGCTGCAGTTCGATGCCTGGGGCGTGGTGCCCGAGGACGCCGCGCGCTGGGACGCGCTGCGCGCGCGCATCCAGCAGCACGGCCTGCGCAACTCGCTGCTGATCGCCATCGCCCCGACCGCGACCATCGCCTCCATCGCCGGCTGCTACGAGTGCGTGGAGCCGCAGGTGTCCAACCTGTTCAAGCGCGAGACGCTGTCCGGCGACTTCCTGCAGGTCAACCGCTACCTGGTGGACGAGCTGAAGAAGCTGGGCCTGTGGACCCCGGAGATGCGCGATGCGATCAAGCTGGCCGAAGGCTCGATCCAGGGCGTGGCCCAGATCCCCGAGGCTTTGCGCCTGGTCTACCGCACCGCGTGGGAGCTGCCGATGCGTTCGCTGATCGACATGGCCGCCGAGCGCGGGGCCTTCATCGACCAGTCCGCCTCGCTCAACCTGTTCATGGAAAGCCCCAACATCGGCGCGCTCTCGTCCATGTACATGTACGCGTGGAAGCGCGGCATCAAGACCACCTACTACCTGCGCTCGCGCCCGGCCACGCGCATCGCCAAGGCCACCCTCAGCCAGGGCGCCAGCGAAGCCCCCAAGCCGGCCTACACGCCGACCGAGGCGGTGAGCTGCTCGCTGGAGAACCCGGAAGCCTGCGAGGCCTGCCAGTAAGTCCTTCGACCTGGACGCAAGGAATACGGATATTCCCGGCACAGGGAGGTGCCACTGGTCCGCGTGCGGCGCGGACCTTCCTTTTCATCGCGGCCCTGCCCACAAGGCGGGGCCGCCACCGATCACGAGATTGCCATGTCCGCCCAACCCCGCCAGATGCTGCTCGATCCCGGTTTTGAACTGACCCTGCGCCCGATGCGCTACCCGCAGTTCTACGACATGTACCGCGACGCCATCAGGAACAGCTGGACGGTGGACGAGATCAACTTCCAGATCGACATCACCGACCTGCACGACAAGATGACCCCGGCCGATCGTCACCTGATCCACCGCCTGGTCGCCTTCTTCGCCACCGGCGATTCGATCGTGTCCAACAACCTGGTGCTCAACCTGTACCAGCACCTCAATGCGCCCGAGGCGCGCATGTACCTGTCGCGCCAGCTCTACGAAGAAGCGCTGCACGTGCAGTTCTACCTGACCCTGCTGGACAACTACCTGCCGGACCCGGGGGAGCGTGCCAAGGCCTTCGCCGCGGTCGACAACATTCCCTCGATCAAGAAGAAGGCCGACTTCTGCTTCAAGTGGATGGACACCATCCAGGACCTGCGCAAGCTGGAGACGCGCGCGCACCGCCGTCAGTTCCTGCTCAACCAGATCTGCTTCGCCGCCTGCATCGAGGGCCTGTTCTTCTTTGCCGCCTTCGCCTACGTGTACTACTTCCGTTCGCGCGGGCTGCTGCCGGGCTTGGCTAGCGGCACCAACTGGGTGTTCCGCGACGAGAGCTGCCACATGAACTTCGCCTTCGAGGGCGTGCGCGTGGTCCGCGAGGAAGAGCCGGACCTGTTCGACGATGAAATGAAGCAGCAGGTCTACGCCATGCTCGAAGAGGCGATCGAGTGTGAGCTGCAGTTCGCCGAGGACGTGCTGTCCGGCGGCGTGGCGGGCATCTCCACCCGCGACATGCGCCAGTACCTGCAGCACTGCGCCGACAACCACTTCGCCAAGCTGGGCATGGCGCGCAAGTACAACGTGCGCAACCCGCTGCCGTTCATGGAGCTGCAGGATGTGCAGGAGCTGACCAACTTCTTCGAGCGCCGGGTCTCGTCCTACCAGGTCGGCGTGCAAGGCGAGGTCGGGTTCGACCACGCGTTCTGACCAAGCGCGGCTGGCGTAGCTGAACAGGGGAAAGGCTGCCAAATCATCGGCTTGCGCGAACTGGCGCGCTCAAGTCCGCTCGTGGTGGGCCGTTAGAGGAAGGACATCCGTCCTTCCGGACCTTGCATGCCCGTCATGCGTTGCCCTCGCGCCCCGGCGCGTGCCACCGCCATCGACCGCCTCCGGCGCGCGGCCGCGGGAGCGCTGTGCCTGCTGGCGAGCGGATCGGCGTTGGCGCAAGTCGCCTCGCTGCGCACCTATGGCACCGCCGAAGGCTTGCGCAGCCTGGGCGCCGACTGTCTGGTGGACGATGCCCGCGGCAATGTCTGGGCCTGCACCTACGGCGGCCTGTATCGCTACGAGGGTGAGCGCTTCGAACGGGTGGGGGCGGACGCCGGGCTGGACGACGCCTATGTGATGAACGCCGCGCCCACGGCCCTGGGCAATGGGCTGTGGGTGACCACGGCCGGCAACTTGTATTTCTGGGATGGCCAGGCGGCCGCGCGGATCAACGATCCGCAGGGCGCGCCCATGCCTTTCGCCCCCGGTCACATGGTGGCCGCCTTCGATGGCGGCGCGGTGGCGCTGAGCAAGGGTCGGGCCTGGCGCATCGGCGCCGCGCCCGGAGGGGGCTGGCAGTCCACGGCGCTGTTCACGCCGCAGATCGCGCAGCGCTGGCCCGAGCTGGAAGACCTGGGCGCGGTCTACCAGGACCAGGACACGCTGTGGCTGGGATGCGGGCAGACGATCTGCCGACGCGGCCCCGATGGCACCGTGCGCGTCTACACCGCCGAGGATGGCGTGCCCCAGGATGCGTGGACCACGTTCCTGCGCGATCGGCACGGCGTGTTGTGGGCGCGCAGCCCGCTGCACGTGCTGTCGCTGGCGCCCGGGGCGGTCCGCTTCGTCGACCATCCCGCCCCCGCACCGGCCGTGATGGCCACCACCACCCGCCATCTGGACCTGGCCGAAGACAGCCTGGGCCGCGTCCTGACTCGCAGCGACGCCGGCATCCTGCGTTGGAATGGTGCCGGTTGGGACACGCTGGACACGCGTAACGGCCTGCCCGACATGCCGCCCAATGCCATGCTCGCCAGCGCCGATGGTGCGCTGTGGGTGTCCTACGGCGGCCTTGGGATCCTGCGCTGGCGCGGTTACGGCGCCATCCAGAACTGGAGCCCCGCCAATGGCCTGAAGGGCCTGCCGAACTGGGCGCTGGTCCGTGACCGGCAGGGCGGCATGCTGTTTGGCAACGAGCGCGGCATCTATCGCCTGGCGCCGGGCGCTGCGACCATCGAGCCGGTCGCCACCGCGCTGCAGACGCCGATCCGCGACGTGTTCGGCCTGACCCTGGGGCCCGATGGCGCGGTGTGGGTCGCGCTGTACCGAGGCGACCTGCTGCGCCTGGCGCACGGGCGAGTGACGATCGTGACGACGTTGCCGCACCGCTTGCGCAGGATGTTGTTCGACCGGCAGGGGCGGCTGTGGCTGTGCACCACCGAAGGGGTTTACGTCATCGACGATCCGGCCCATCCGCAGCCGCGTCGTTTCACCGCCCTGCCGCAGGTCAGCTTCGGCGACGTGGCCGAGGATGCGCGCGGGCGCCTGTGGTTTGCCGGCAAGAGCGGGCTGATGCGGCTGGATGGGCAGACCGTCATCCCGATCCGGATCAGCGGAAAGATGCCCAACCTGCTGTTCGACAAACTCTCCATCGGCCGCGACGGGGTGCTGTGGGCGGCGGTGGACGATGCCGGCCTGTTCCGCGGCCCAATGCGCGACGACGACACCCTGCAGCTCACCGCGGTGGACGACCCGCTGCTGCGCGATTCGCTGCCGTACTTCATTCGCCACGACCGTCAGGGTCGGCTGTGGGTCGGGGGCAGTTCCGGGGTGAACGTGCTGGAGGACGGCCACTGGACCGGCCTGAGCGAGACCGATGGCCTGATCAGCGAGGACATCTCCGAAGGCGCGTTCTTCGAGGACGCCGATGGTTCGGTCTGGGTCGGCAGTTCGCGCGGCGTGAGCCATCTCCTGCAACCGGACCGGCTACTTGCGCAGCGCCCGGTGACCCTGCGCATCGCGCGGGTCGAGCGGGGCGGTGCTCGCGTGATGCCGGGCGCCACCCTGCCCTGGGGCCAACTGCCGGTGCGCGTGACCCTGTCCACGCCCGGCAGCATGGCAGGGCCGGACCTGCTGCGTTTCCGCTATCGCCTGCGCGGGCGCCAGGATGCGTGGATCGAGACCAGCTCGCGCACTCTGGACTTTCCCGCCCTGGGCGATGGCGAGCAGGTGATCGAGGTGCAGGCGATCGACCTGGCCCGCCGCACGCAGTCCCCGGTGGCGAGTTTCGCCTTCAAGCTGCGCCCGCCATGGTGGCGCAGCGCCCCGGCGCTGCTCCTGTGGCTGGCGCTGTTTGCCGGGGTGATCGCGGCGGTCTGGCACTGGCGCATGCGCGCGATCATGGCGCGCAAGCGCGCCTTGGAAAGGCTGGTGGCCGCGCGTACCGCCGAGTTGGAGGCCGACAAGCGCGCGCTGGAACTGGCTCGCGCCGCCCTGCACGAGCAGGCCACCCACGATGGCCTGACCGGACTGCGCAACCGCACCTCCATTCTCGAACAGCTGGCGCTGGAGGCTGCACGTGCGCATAGCGCGGGCCTGCCGCTGGCGATCGCGCTGCTGGACCTGGACCACTTCAAGCTGGTCAACGACACCCATGGCCATCTGGTCGGCGACGCGGTGCTCTCCGGCGTGGCCGATCGCCTGGCGCGCAACATGCGCGGGTCGGACACGATCGGGCGCTATGGCGGCGAAGAACTGCTCGCGGTCATGCCCGGCCTGGTGGCCCCTGCGTCGCAGCGCCTGCAGGCCTTGCACGACGCAGTCGGCGCGCGTCCGCTGGCCATCGATGGGCGGAGCCTGACGGTGACCTGCTCGGTCGGCGTGGCCTGGCTGGAGCCGGGCGAGTCGCCGACCGACCTGTTGCGGCGCGCCGACGACGCGCTTTACCGGGCCAAGCGCCAAGGTCGAAACCGCGTGCTGGTGGCTCCGGCGGGCACGGCCGCCGCGCCGGCCTAGGCCTGCGCCAGCTGAGCCTGGGTGACAATGGGGCGTCCCACCTCACCAGGAGCCCCACCGATGTCCGAAGTCCCCGCTGGCGAGCCGCGCCCGACCGAAGCCCGCCTGCTGCACATGGTCTTTCCCGACCACACCAATCATCTGGGGACCCTGTTCGGTGGCCAGGCGCTGGCCTGGATGGACATGGCCGCCTTCATCGTGGCCTCGCGCTATGCGCGCACCACGGTGGTCACCGCGCGCTCGGAGCAGGTGGACTTCAACCAGCCCATCCGCAAGGGCGACCTGGTGGAAGTCATCGCGACCATCGTCAAGGTCGGCCGCAGCTCGATGAACGTGGACGTGGAAGTGATCACCGAGGACCTGCTGAGCGGCGAGCGCAAGCTGTGCACGCGCGGCCGTTTCGTGATGATCGCCCTGGACCCGCTGGGCCGGCCGACCGCCGCGCCCGCGCTGCCGGCCAAGGCCTGATCCGGCCAGGTGGAATCGCGCCGGACCTCGCCCGTTGCCGGCGTGGTTCTGCGGCGAGATCTGGCGCATGATGGTCCGGTCACGACACATCGCAGGGAGATGCGCAATGAACAGGAGGCTGCTGGGTTTGGCGCTGTGCCTGTTGGCCGGCGCGGCGATGGCGCAGGGCAGCGTGCGTTTCGGCAACAAGCTGGTCACCACCGGCGACGGTGCGGGCCGGGTGATGCAGGTGGCTGGCAAGCCGGATCGCGTGGTCCAGCTGGAGAACGACTACAGCGCCAACGTCGGCGAGCGCTGGGAGTACTACCAGCTGCGCAAGACCATCCAGATCATCTTCCACGATGGCAAGGTGAGCGACATCGAGGAAGTCTATAACTGAGGGTCCAAGCGCCGCGATCGCGTGGCGTTCGGCCTTCAGACCTCCTCGATCCGGCGCGCGCCGGGCTCGGACAGGCTCAGTTCGCGCAGGTCCAACTCCTGTTGCAGGGACTGGAAGGCGTCTTCCGGCAGGTCGCCTCGCGCATGCAGGTCGTTCAGTGCACGGCGCTCGGCCTGGACCAGGGTCCGCTTGGCGGTGATTTCGGCCGGGTCAGGACGGGTGCGGTACCAGTCGCGCACCCGCCGCAGGGCTTCTGGATGTTCGTGGTCGGCGACCATGCGTTCGAGTTCCTCGCGCCCGGCCTGTTCCATGTGCGTGCGCGCCTGATCGATGGCGCGATCGGTGGTGGAGTCGCCCGGGATCCGCAGCCAGCGGATCAGCGCGCCCAGCGTGGCCCCCTGCAGGATCACCGTGCCCAGGACCACGGCCAGGGCGCACAGCACGATCAGGTCGCGGCCGGGGAAGGCATGCGGCAGCGACAACGCGGTGGCCAGGGTCAGCACGCCGCGCATGCCTGACCAGGCGACCACCAGCCGCACCCGGGTCTTGCCATGTCCTTCGTCGGTATGGCCGCGGATCAAACGTCGCAGCAGCGCCGGATAGACCAGCACCCACACCAGGCGCACAGCGACCACCGCCCCGAGCACCGCCCCGGCCGTGCCCAGCGCCTTCCACAGCTGCGGGCGTGGCAGGTCGGCGACGATGCCGCGGGCCTGCAGGCCGATCAGCAGGAAGGCGATGACGTTGAGCACGAACACCGCCGAATCCCAGATGGGGTAGGAGTGCATGCGGTCGCGCACGCGCTGGCGCTGCGGCGCCGAGCGCGCCAGCAGCATCGCGTAGGCCACCACCGCCAGCACCGGCGAGACGTGCAGCCGATCGGCGGCCATCCACACCAGGAACGTGCCGGTGAACTCGAAGATCGTCGCGCTCTGGCTGCCCGACCACAGCCGGCCCGCACGCGCATGCACCCAGCCCACCGCCAGGCCCAGCAACACGCCGCCAGGGACTTCCAGCAGCAGGGTGGCGCCGAACAGCACCGGATGCTCGGTGCCCTGCATCACCGCCACCGCGCCACCGAACAGCACCAGCGCGATGGCGTCGTTGAACAGGCTTTCCCCCTGCAGGATCACCATCGTGCGGCGCGGCAGGTTCATCCGGCCCAGCACCGCCTGCGCGGCGGCGGCATCCGGTGGCGCCACCACCGCACCCAGCGCGATCGCCGCGGCCAACGGCAGCTGGGCCAGATGCACGGCGACCGCAGCGACTGCCAAGGTGGTCAGCAGCACGGCGAACACCGCCAGTGCCGTCAGCGGCAACCAGTTGTGCCGCAGCTCGTGGGGCGAGGTGTCATAGGCGGCCGATAGCAGGGCAGGGGCGATGAACAGCACCAGGGCCAGGCGCGGGTCGATGCCCACTTGCGGCACCCATGGCAGCGCCGCGGCCGCGGTGCCGGCGACCGCGACCAGGGTCGGATAGGGCAGGCCAAGTCGCCGCGCCAGCTGCGAAAGCAGCGCGGCGCCAAACAGCAGCACGACCAGGGTTTCGAAAAGGGCCAAAGGGGGCTCCGGGAGTGGCCGGGCGGCGGCCTACCCTACCGGGCCTCCATTCAGGGGGGCGTGAGGCCGAGGCCGCCCTTGCCGAGCGCCCCGCTGTTACGGTGCCGGCTGGTCGATGGCCTGGCGGACCACGTCCAGCAGGGCCTCGCCGTCGTCCTCGCGGTAGTCCCAGTACATCAGCCCGCCCAGGCCATGCGCGCGCACGTAGCGCACCTTGGCGCGCAGCGCCTGTGGGTCGTCGTAGCTGATCATCTGCCGGGTGGTTGGGTTCCACAGCCACGCCGCCTGTGCGTCCGGATCCCAGTAGCGGGTGAATCCGTGTTCGGTCAGCCGACCCTGCACGATCTCCCGGTAGGAGATGAAGCCGCCATCGCTGGCGAAGCGCTGGTAGAGCCCGTGCTGGGCCGGCTCCACCTCGCCGAAGCGGCGCCCGTAGAACGCCATGCCCACGTTGAGCTTGGCGGCCGGCACGCCGGCGTCGAGGAAGTTCTGCACCGCGGCGATGCCGTTGCGCGCATGGGCCGGGTCCAGCGTCGAGGCGCCCAGGCCCGCGGCATGGCCAGTGGTCGGGGTCAGGCTGCCGTGGAAGTCGTAGGTCATCAGGTTGATCCAGTCCAGCAGCGGCGTGATCCGCGGCAGGTCCAGGCCGGAGGCGAAGCGGCCCTCGGCCGCGGCGATGCTCAGTACGTAGTGGCGCCCGCGCGCGCGCCCTTCGGCGTCCAGCGCCTCGCGCAGCCGGCCCAGCAACGCGGCGAAGTTGGCGGTGTCGTCGGGGCTGGCGCTGATGCCGGCATCGTCCAGGGTCGGGTACTCCCAGTCGATGTCCAGGCCGTCCAGGTCATGGGCGCGCAGCAGGGCCATGGCCGTGTCGGTGAACACCTGGCGTGACTGCGCCGTGGCGGCTGCCTCGGAGAAATGTCCCGCGCCCCAGCCGCCGATGGACAGCACGATCTTCAGCTCGGGGTTGTCGCCGCGCAGCTTGACCAGCCCGTCCAGCGTGCGGGGGCCGTCGGCATCGGGCAGGTGCACGCGATGCTGCGCATCGACCACGGCGAAGGCGAAATTGATCACGTCCAGCTTGCGCGCGCTGATCGGCGGCAGGGTCTTGCCGTTGGTCACATAGCCGATCAACTTGATCGGTCGTGCCGAGGCCGACCGCGGCGTGCTGGTGCAGGCGGACAGGGCGATCAGGACAACGGCCAGCACGGCCGCGCGCAAGGCTGCGGTCACAGGGGGGATCTCCGGTGGTGGGGCGAGGGTTGGCGGGGCAGGGACAACGGCCGTGCCGGGAGGGAGGTCGATGGGTTCAACGCGACTTGCTCAGGCGCAGGTCGCGGATGCGGGCCGGGGCCTGGAACGAGTCGGCGCGCGCATCGGGCCAGAACTGCTGGAACACCGAGTGCTCGGGCAGGTTGCCGCCCAGCAGGTCGCCGGGCGCCAGGAACCGGTACAGCGACGACAGCGCGCGGATCTCCACGGCCGACACGCGACGTACGATGTGCTCCGGGCCCAGTTCGGCAGGGTCTTCCAGCCCGGCCGCGCCCAGCAGTTCGGCCAGCGCGCGCAAGGTGTTGGTGTGGTACTGGTGCACGCGCGTGGCCTTGTCCGGCACGTCCAGGTGGCGCCAGCGCGCGGGGTTCTGCGTGGCCACCCCGGTCGGGCAGCGATCGGTGTGACAGCTCAGCGACTGGATACAGCCCAGCGAGAACATGAAGCCGCGCGCGGCGTTGCACCAGTCCGCGCCCATGGCCAGGGTCCGGGCGATGTCGAAGGCGCTGGTGACCTTGCCGGCCGCGCCGACCTTGACCTGCTCGCGCAGCGACAGGCCCACCAAGGTGTTGTGGACCAGCATGAGCGCTTCCTGCATCGGCACGCCCATGTGGTCGACGAACTCCATCGGCGCCGCGCCGGTGCCGCCCTCGGCCCCGTCGACCACGATGAAATCCGGCAGCAGGCCGCTTTCGTGCATGGCCTTGGCGATGCCGAACCACTCCCAGGGGTGGCCGATGGCCAGCTTGAAACCCACCGGCTTGCCACCGGACAGCTCACGCAGGCGCGAGACGAACTGCAGCAGCTCCAGCGGCGTGGAAAACGCCGAGTGACGTGAGGGCGACACGCAGTCCTGGCCGAGCGCGACACCGCGCGTGTCCGCGATCTCCTGGGTCACCTTGGCCGCCGGCAGCACCCCGCCGTGACCAGGCTTGGCCCCCTGGGACAGCTTGATCTCGATCATGCGCACCTGTTCGAGGGTGGCATTGGCGGTGAACTTCTCCGCGTCGAACTGGCCGTGTGCATCGCGGCAGCCGAAGTAGCCCGAGCCGATCTCCCACACCAGGTCGCCGCCGCCTTCGCGGTGGTAGGGCGAGATCGCTCCTTCCCCGGTGTCATGGTAGAAGCCGCCACGCGCCGCGCCGGTGTTGAGCGCGCGGATCGCGTTGGCCGACAGCGCGCCAAAGCTCATCGCCGAAATGTTGAACACGCTGGCCGAGTACGGCTTGGGTCGACCCGCGCCGATGGTCACGCGGAAATCGTGGTGGTGCACATCGGTGGTCGCCAGCGAATGGTTGATCCATTCGTATTCCGGGGCGTAGGTGCTGCGCAGCGTGCCGAAGGGCACCACGTCCATGACGTTCTTGGCCCGGCGGTAGACCAGCGCGCGCTGCTGGCGCGAGAACGGCACATCGTCCAGGTCGCTCTGCACGAAGTACTGGCGGATCTCCGGCCCGATCGACTCCAGTCCATAGCGGAAATGGGCCAACACCGGATAGTTGCGGCGCAAGGTGCTGTTCCGCTGCAGTACGTCGACCAGTCCCAGCACGCTGGGCGCGGCGGCAATGGCGGCGACCCACCACCATCCTGGCCAATGCATCGCCAGCATCACGCTGAGGACCAGGATCAGCAGGGCCGCAATCCAGCCCAGGTAGCGGAGCATCATCGTCAAAGACCGGCAAGAAGCACGCCGGCAAGTCTAGAGGGTGTTGTGCGCTTCCTGACAGCTTCCTGCCATCGCATGTCATGGAGAGCGGAGCTTGCTCCGCTGGAGCCCTGCCGATGAGCCGCCCGGAAAGCAGTCGAATCCCCAAGATGGATTGAGACGCGCTCTGCGCGACAGGAAGATGCGCCCCGCATCGTGCGCGGGTTGCACGCAGTCTGCCAAGCCAGGTCAGTCCAGTCGCGGTGGTCTGTCATCCGGCGCGTGCCGCGGCGCGGTCGGCGCAGGAAACGGCAGCACCACGCCACGCGGCGGTGTCGGGCGTTCCCACAGCACGGGCACGTCGCGTGGCGAGGGCGGTTCCAGCATGTCGGCCTCGTCGGCCAGCACCTGTTCTTCCTCCAGCTCCCAGCTGTAGCGCTTGCGTGGCAGGCGCGGGTCGGCGCGACGGAACCACCAGGCCGCCAGCAGCCCGGCCACCGCGCCCCCCAGATGGGCCTGCCAGGACACCCCCGGTTCGCGCGGCAGCACCGTCAACAGCATGCCGCCATAGAACAGGAAGGCGATGAAGCCGGTGGCGATCGCGGCGCGGTCGCGGCGCAGCACCCCCAACCCGATCACCAGGAACATCAGCCCGTGACCCAGGCCGCTGGCGCCCAGATGGCGCGTCCCGGCCTGGCCCAGCCACCATGCCCCCAGGCCGGCACCGAGCCACAACAACGGAATCGCGCGCAACGTGGCCTTGGGATACACGCTGCCCGCCAGCGTGCCCAGCATGAGCAGGGCAATCGCATTGGAGGTGATGTGTTCGACCGAGCCATGCAGCAGCGGGGCGGTAAGGATGCCGATCAGTCCCTGCGCGCTGTGCGGCGCGATGGCATAGGGACGCCAGTCGAAGCTGCCTTGCGCCGAGTACGCCAGGACCAGCACCGCCACGAAGGCCAGCGCCGCATTGAACGCACGCAGCAGGCGCCGCCGGTCGGCACGCGCCTGGGCAGCCGCATCGTGGCGCGGATCATCGGGATGGTAGGCGTCCATGACCGCTTCGATGGCGGCAGCCTGGGCCGAAAACAAGCGCGCCGCGCCGTTCCATGTGTGGAAGATTGCAGCGCGTCTATGTGCAGGCTTGGCTTGGAGCAATCGCTGGGCTCTGAAGCAGGTACTCGGTAAAGACACGAACAACGGGTGTCCGACCAAAGAATCTAGTTCTGCTCTAGCGATGCGCTTGGCAGAATATTTAGTTACCCTCTATCTTGCCAACAGAGGTGCGACCTTTTGCCGCTGCAGCAGAGTTGGGTGTGCAGGTCAACGTGTGTTCAATCGGTTCGGTCTTGACGCCATCTGCATCGATCAGTGTCGTGCTGAAGGTGCCAACTTGCGTTGTCGTGAAGCCAGTGCATTTAAAGGAGGCCGGAAGCGGCGACGGAATTTTTTCATAATAGAAACTCGTGGCATCCGGGCAGGTTGCATTCGCAGGACAGCTGACATTTTCCATCATGCGAATAACTGGAAACTGCGGGAATCCGGCGAATTCTATATTCGCAGGGATTTCCGAGCCATCTGATGGGCCGCTCACATCAGGGATGTCGGTGATGGCGAAAGGCACGCAATCCTTTCCCTCCTTGGTAAGGCGATAACCCTTCTCTGCACCTTTCATTGCCGCCGTGCGAAACGTCGGATCGAGTAGGGCGGCGGCATCCGTTGCGTTGCTGTGGTAGCCGACCTCAATCAGGACCGCCGTCGCATCGGCACGATTAACCTCGCCATGAACACTTGATCGCGGATTGAGGTCGACGGGGAAAGAGCTAAATGTGGGATTCGACTGGATTAGTTCTTTGGCAGCGCACGAAATATTGGTTGCCAATTTGACTGATTCAGGGTCTGTTAGGCGGGTATAGACCTCGAAACCACGCGCATTGACGTTCGTTGATCCATTGCTATGAATGGAGATCATAGTCTCTGCGTCAAGAAGATTCGCATATTCCGGGCGCGACCGAATATCCTCGTCGTACTCTCTTAAGGCTAGGCGATCCGGCTCCGTTCCGTTTGGGAACATGTTCCACAATGTGGGGCCGAGTGTCGGATATTGTCTTCTGAGGAAGTATCTTGAACCCAAATCCTTCCAGGGCTTTCCGCTGTCCGGATCTACGGCACTATTTAAGACGTCTCTTGTGTTCGCAATAGCTGTCACGTATTCGTAGCTACGATCGATCATTAGATCAGATAGCTCTGTTGAGTAGCCGGGCATAACGGAGTCTTCCGTCTCAGTGGAAGATCCGGGATAAAGCGGGCGCTGCTTGATCCAGTCATTGGTCGTGCCATAGTGGTAATAAAATCCGTGCCCAGGATTCACAATGACGAGGCCTGATACAGCGGATGGCTTGACAAATGAAGCCTTATTGCCCGAGCGCTTTCTCGGAGAAAAATCGTCAGGAAATATTTCCGACAGATCTTTTCCGCCAACCGTGAAGTTGATTGGAGTAGGTCCGAAGGTGTTTCCAACTATCGAAGATGCGGCTCCGATTATTTCGCTTATCAAGTCCCCAAGGTCTTCGGTGAGATGGCGTTTTCCTTGCGGGATAAAGCTCTTGTCGACGTTGATCGTGATTGATTCGTTGTTGGGGTCGGCAATTATATTTACCAATATAAGCCGGCCTTGACCAGGAAGCCTGCTTTGGCCATCGACAAGGCGTTGAATCTCCGGCTCCATCATGGCCTCAATGGCGGCGCTGTTACTTGACGTTATTTTGCCTGTTGGCCCGACTTCTTTGGCATTGACGGTGCCAGAAGGCCAATACAAAAATGGCGCCGCCAAGCTGGCGAAGAGTAACCCGCACATCATAAGACTGCGTGAGCAGAATCTAGCATTGCGTTGAATGCTCATCTGATGAATCCTCCTTGAGTGAGAATGCGAGGCCGAGCCCGGTGGGTCGTCGTACGCTGCCTTCCTAGGCTACCGTCGCAGGCCGAACGTCTCACGACCGCGCTTACCGGTCAACAAAGAGATCAACGGCGCGGCCAATCTGGAATTGGCTGCACAATCCGCGGTGCGATGTGTGTTTGCCCACTTGCGTGGAAACCTAGGCCGTTGTGTTGCCGCCGTTGGTGCCGCCTCCCGAGCAGCCTCGGTCCCGCAATCAGCCTTCAACCTCCGGCTTCGGCGGCCTTGCCAGGCTCAGCCACACGGTGATGGCCAGGATGCCGAACACCACGCCCAGCGAGACCAGCACCGGGATCTTGACCAGGTCGATGACCAGCATCTTGGTGCCGATGTAGACCAGGATCACCGCCAGGCCGTAGGGCAGCAGGTGGAAGCGGTCGGCCATGCCGGCCAGCAGGAAGAACATCGCGCGC